>R19__coassemble_929_pt1 | contig 11526 bp, 10 predicted proteins | sample R19__metabat2_low_PE_008 | metagenome-assembled genome bin R19 | reverse complement strand
TATGGTACCGGTTGCTTCCTTCTTATGAACACAGGAAAAGAAATCATAAAATCTAAAAATGGGCTTGTTTCAACAATCATCTGCGGTTTTGATGAGAATGTTGATTATGCTCTTGAAGGAAGCGTTTTCATGGGCGGAGCACTTGTAAAGTGGATGCGTGATGAACTGAAACTTTTTAAAAAGGCTAAAGAAACAGAAAAGCTTGCAAAAGAGGTCCCTGATACAAATGGAGTTTATCTTGTGCCAGCCTTTACAGGTCTTGGTGCGCCTTACTGGAATCAGGATGCAAGAGGCATGTTTGTCGGAATTACAAGAGGCTTTAATAAAAATCATTTAGTAAGAGCGTCATTAGAATCAATAGCTTATCAGGTTTTGGATGTTTTGGAAGCGATGGAAAAAGATGCTAAAACAAAAATAAAAAATCTGAAGATTGACGGTGGTGCAAGCGCAAATGAATTCTTAATAAAGTTTCAGGCAGATATTTTAAATAAAAATATTAAAAGGCCGATGCTTCATGAAAGCACAGGACTTGGAGCAGCTTTTATTGCGGGAATCCAGTCCGGACTTTGGAAGGATAAAGAAGAAGTAGAAAGCATTCTTTCGAAAAGTGAATTGTTTATGCCAACAATGAGTAAAGAAGAAAGAAAAGAGAAAATAAAGGGCTGGAGAAAAGCTGTAAAAACAGCGATTTACTGGGCCAAATAAATTTTGGGAATTCTAAAATGAAGAACATTTATGATGACAGAATTAATTCAATAAGAGTTTTAATGGAGTTTGATAACGTTGATGCTTATTTTGTGCCAATGGATGACTGCCACAACAGTGAGTATGTATCAGACCATTTTAAAGCAATAGAGTTTCTAAGCGGTTTTAAAGGTTCTGCAGGCCAGATGGTTATTACCAAAGATCAGGCTTTTCTTTGGACAGATGGAAGATATTTTCTTCAGGCTGAAGAAGAGCTTAAAGGAAGCAGCATAGTCTTAATGAAGATGGGGGAAATAGGAGTTCCTAAAGTAATTGATTTTTTGAATGATGAGTTAGGACTAAAGAAAAGACTTGGCTTTGATGGGAAAAACGTAACGGCAGATTTTGCGGATAATTTAATCTGCAAGTTAAAATATAATGTTGACTACGTTGGAGAGATTTGGAAGGAAAGACCTGGACAGGAATTCTCCAGTGTATTTTCATTTGAAAAACAATCAGGTGAATCTGTTAATTCAAAGCTTAAGAAAATAAGAAAAAAACTTGAGAAAAAAGCAGAAGGTGATTATGCACATGTGATTAATACATTAGATGACATCGCCTGGATTTTTAACTTCAGGGCAGATGATGTAATGTTTAATCCTGTTGCATATGCTTATGCTGTAATTAAAAAAGATGATGCAGAGCTCTTTTTAGGAACGAAAGATATCCCTTCAGACTTTGCCTTAATGTTAAACGAGGCAGGTGTAAGAATTTCGGACTATAAAAAATTTCAGAAAAATCCTATGAAATATATAGGAGATGAAAAAACAGAAATAATTCTTGATAAAAAAAGAATAAGCTGCGACATGTTCAAAAACTTTGAAAAGAAGAAATATAAAATTATCTGCATGGAAAATCCAAGCACGCTTCTTAAATCAAGAAAGAATGATGTGGAAATTGAAGGAACAAAAGAAGCACATCTTAAAGACGGGGCTGTACTTGTCAAACTGATAAAGTGGCTTAAAGAAAATGTCGGAAAAGAAAAAATAACAGAATGTGATGTTGATGAAAAATTAAAAAGCTTAAGAAAATCGGAAGAAAATTTCATCGAACATTCTTTTGGCACAATTTCAGCTTATAAGGAAAATGCAGCAGTTATTCATTATGAGCCGGAAAGAGGAAAAGACAAAGAATTAAAACCGGAAGGATTTTTGCTTCTTGACTCAGGAGCCCACTATTTAGAAGGCACAACAGACATAACAAGAACAATAAGCCTTGGACCTTTATCAGAAAAAGAAAAGAAGTTTTTCACTCTTGTTGCCGCATCCATGCTGCGTGTAATGAATTACAGTCAGAGAAATGCAAAGCAGACATTTAACCAGACTGAAGCAGATAAGATTGCAAGAAATTTGCTTAATAAAGAGGGAATAGATTATAATCATGGAACAGGACACGGAATAGGGCATGTTTTAAATGTGCATGAGCACCCACCCGTTATTTCTAAAAAGAAAGCTAAAGGAAGGGCAAAAGCTTTTAAGCAGGGCCAGATTACAAGCGATGAGCCGGGAGTTTATTTTGAAGGCGAGTTTGGAGTGCGCATTGAAAATGATCTTTTAGTTGCCCAGAAAAAAGATAAAAAAGGAAATTATTTTGGATTTGAAAATCTGACCTTTGTTCCAATAGACATAGATGCGATAGACTTAAGTGTTATAAACAAAAGTGATTTGAAAATGCTTAACAATTATAATCAAAAAGTTTATAATGCCTTGAAGGACAGACTTGATGAGGAAACGAGAAACTGGCTTAAAGAAAACACAAAACCTTTAGGCGTAGAATAAAACAAGGATTAACTGAATGAAAAAAATCTTACTTATTTACAATCCTAATGCCGGCACAGGAAAAGTTCTAAAAGAACTTTCGGCAGTAGTTGACATACTTGCAAATAGTGAATATGAGCTTTCCGTTTACAGAACTAAGGCTCAGCTTGATGCTTTTGAAAAAGTAAAAAGTGATGGAGATAAATTTGACAGGATTGTCTGCTTTGGCGGCGACGGAACTTTAAGCGAAACTGTAAAAGGCGTGATGACTCTAGAAAAGAAACCAGAGATTGCGTTTGTGCCTGCGGGTTCAACTAATGATACTGCTAAAAGTTACGGCATTCCTTTTGATACTGCAAAAGCAGCTGCTCTTGCAATTAATGGGACTGCTAGAAAAATAGACGTCGGAGTTTTTAATGGTGAGAATTTTATTTATGTTGCTTCATTTGGAGAAATTTCTACAATCTCTGCATTTACTCCAAGAGAGCTTAAAAAAGCCTTGGGCCACGCAGCTTATGTTATTGAAGGCATAAAAGTAATTCCAAAAATGAAAGCAACCCATATGAAAATTGAGCATGACGGAAATGAAGTCGAAGGTGATTTTTATTTGGGAATGATTTCTAATTCACATCAGGTTGCGGGATTTTCTAAAATTGCAGGAGCGAATGTTGATTTATCAGATGGACTTTTTGAGGCGACAATTTTTGCGAAAGCTGATAATTTGATCGGCTATGCCCAGCAGATAAAAGGTGCACTTATTCAGATTGAAGATGAATGCTCGGGCGCTTTAGTAAGGTTTAAAGCGAAACATCTGAAAATAAAATCTGCTGAAGAAATACAATGGGTTACAGATGGAGAAGATGCAGGAATTCATAATGAGATAGAAGTAGAAGTGAAAGAAAAAGCAGTAGAAATAATTACTAATTTAGAAGATTAAACAAAGACAGACTTACGTTAAATAAAAGGGTTATATATTATTGAGAGGTAAAATTTCATATGGCAAAAGATGAAAAAGAAATAAAAGAAGAAGGAATAGAAGAAGAAAAGGAATCTGCAAAATCTGCAATATTTTCATGGGTGAAGGTAATTGTCATTGCAGTTGCAATTGCTCTTTTTATTAACTTCTTTATTATAGTAAATTCGTATGTTCCTACAGGTTCGATGGAAACAACAATCATGTCAGGGTCAAGAATGATAGGCCTTAGACTTTCTTATATTGGAAGTTCACCTGAGCGCGGAGATGTTATCATCTTTAAAGCACCGGACGATCCAAGTGAAAATTTTGTAAAAAGAATTATCGGACTTCCGGGAGAAACTGTTGAGATTATAGATGGGATTACTTACATTAACGGCGAAGAACTTGATGAAACATCTTATGTTAACGAGACCTACTGGAATGCTTTAGATCAAGCATTAAGCACTCATGAGCAGATACTTGAAAATGCTGATACGCTTACAAAAGCAAATGAAGAAATCTCATGGGAAAATGGAATCTATAACTGGGGACCTTATGAAGTTCCGGAAGATTCTTACTTTGTAATGGGCGATAACAGAAACAATTCATCGGATTCAAGATACTGGACTACAACTAATTATGTATCAAGAGATGCTATTTTAGGAAAAGCAGTTTTGGTTTATTATCCGTTTAATAAATTTGGAGCAATTAAATAAATATATCTATGGAAACAAACGCATATACCGAAGAGGAATTTCGAATAGATGACTATCTTGACGAAAAAGCCCGTAAGAAAAAATTAAAGGAAGAAAAAAAGAAGAGAAAAAGTTATAAATTCTCGAATAAGAAACACTCGAAGAACGGAATCTTATCGAGTGTTCTTGCTTTGTTTGCTGTTATTGTTTTAATTGCAGCTATTATTATATCGACTATCTATAAAGGAAATGCAGGAATTCTAACAGGAACTTTGGCAGCACTTGGCTTTTTGGCCGCAATAGTAGGATTTATTCTTTCTGCGGCTTCCTTTAGAGAAGTAGACAAGCTTTACCGTTTTTCATGGATTGGAATTATTGCAAATGGCATTCTTTTTATTTTATTTGGCATAATAATAATCGGAGGTCTGTAAAATGGATAAAAGAATTGAAGACCAGATCGATTTTATAAGAGAGGTAGATAAGACAAAAGGAATTTTCAGAGTTACTTATGCAGTGGAGCCGGGACGCAGGGAAAATGATGCAGAACATGCATGGCATCTTGCCATGATGACAATGCTTCTTAAGGAATATTCAAACACTGAAATTAATGTTGAACGTGTAATGAAAATGGTAATTATCCACGACCTTGTGGAAATTGATGCCGGAGACACCTACGCATATGACGAAGAAGCAAATAAAACAAAAAGGCAAAGAGAATTGAAGGCAGCTGAGCGCATATTTAACCTTTTACCTTCTGATCAGGCAAAGGAATTAAGAGCCCTTTGGGATGAATTTGAAGAAGCAGAAACGGATGATGCTAAATTTGCTAATGCAATGGATGTGCTTCATCCTGTTATAATGAATGATTTGGGAGGAGGCCTTGCATGGAGGGAACATTCAGTTACAGAAGAGCAGGCAAGAGAAAGGATAGCCAGAATAAAGCCGGGCTCATTAAAGCTATTTGAATACTGCTCAATGCTTGTGGACAGAAATGTAAAAGCCGGAAACATAATCCCTGCAAAGACAAAAAATTAAAAAAGAAGAACTTGATTTTGACTGATTTTTCGAGTATTATAATGGTGTTAACTCAATTGTCATTTGAAGTCTGCAGGAAAGTGGTTAAGACCTGCCGAAGGAGTAAAACTCTCAGGAATCGAAAGATAAAGACCGTGGATGGATGACAAACTGGAGACGCCCAGAGATGGGGGCCGAAGGGGCAAGGATGAAAATCTAATCTCTCAGGCAAAAGGACAGTTCTCACTCCCTAAAAATAACTTCAGAATTTTCTGAAGTTTTTTCTTTTAAATGGTAATTTTAAGATTGGGCATGATCTTTAAAATTTCAAGTGAATAAAGTTCTTTTTGTGATATATCAAATGTAACAGATTCCTTGACCTTAGTATAAGAATATTGTAAAATACAAAGCTAAATAGCTGTTTGGATTTTCAGGCAGTTTTAGTTTTCGCCTCTTTAAAAAGGCGATTGTTTTGGTATGTAATTTTTCAAAATGGGAAAAATTGCTCTTTAATGAAAAGGAGTGATTAAAAGCAATGCTTAATGTAAAAGAATTAAAGGAAATGGAAAACCCTATTCTTATTACAAGCAGTAAAGGAATAGGAACGAAGCTCAATATTGCTTTAGCGATGAGCAAGTTCGACACTGTCGGAACGGATTTAGTTGCTCTTTGTGCAAACGATCTTTTAAGCAAAGGAGCAAAGCCACTTCTTTTTACTGATTTTATTTCATGCTCATCTAAAAAGAAAGATGTTTATGACGATATTCTTAAAGGAATAGATGAGGGACTGAAGCAGGCAGGAATTTCTAATGTGGACAATGTCTTTTTGCAAAGCTTAGAAAGTCTTAGCTCTGATAATTTAAATGTCTCAGGATCTTTATTGGGCGTTGTTGATGAATCAGAAATGATTACAGGAGAAACGATTAAAAACGGAAATTCCATAATCGGAATAACTTCGTCGGGACTCCACACAGAAGGCTTTAACCAGGTAAAAAAGGCAATGGGCACTTTTAATTCAGAGGCGCTTAATACTTATTTTGACAGTTTAGATGCCACATTAGGAGAAGAGCTTATTAAGCCAAGTAAAATATATACTGAAGCAATTAAAAACATTAAAGAAGCAAACATAAAAATAAGAGGAATGGCAAATGTAGCAGAAGGCAGTTTTCTTCAGTGCGTTAAGGACATGCTTCCGGATGATGTTTATGCCGAAATAAGTCTTTCATCATTTTCGCATCCTCCTATTTTTAAGATGATTCAGGAAACAGGTGGTTTTTCAATTGAGACTATGTACGATAACTTCAATATGGGAATTGGTTTTATGGTTGTAGTTGCTTCTCAGGATAGAGAAAACGCAATTCAGGCAATAAGACATGCAGGTGAAGTTGCATTTGTAATAGGTTCGATAAAAGAAGGGAAAAAGGGAATTGAATTTGTAGACTAAAGTTAAAGTTCTTTAAGCGAAGAAGGAGGTAACCTTATGGAAGAAAAGAAAAACAGCGCATTAGCAGATGTTATGGCCGACATTGCCGTAACTCCTATAGCAATTGCCGAGATGGCAGTTAAAGCTAAAAGGAAAATTGAGGAAACACCAACTAAGACAGGCACAATCGGAAGTGATGTTAAAGAATTTTCTGAAAAAGCAGCAGAAAGAGTTCAAGAAAGAGCTCAAAAACTTCAGGATTCAGAAGTAGGTCAGAGAATAAAATCAAGAGTCCAGGATTCTGAGGTAAGACAAAAAATAAAAGATAAAGTTGACGAGATAAGTACATCCGAAGGCTCTGCTAAAGTTCAGGAAGTTTTCGATTATGCCGGAAACAAAGTAAAGAATTTAGCTTATCAGATTCATGATGACATGACAGAAAATGTTATCAAGGCAAAAAATGACATAGACAATTTTAAGGCTCAGAGAAAAAGTGCTAAAGAAGCAGGTGCCGATATCGAAGAGACTCTTAAACAGGATGAGGAGTTTGTAAGAGAAGCTGTTACAAAGACTGTTAATAAAGCAGAAGAAACTTTAAGCGATGCAGAAGAAGCAATTGCTGATAAGCCAAAGGATGCAACAGATATTTTAATGGATTCTGTTAACGATTTTAAATAAGCTTAAAACAAAAGGCAAAAAATGGTAATAGAAATAGATTTTAATAGTGATGAGGCAATTTATATCCAGTTAAGAAATCAGATAATTGTAGGAATTGCCACATCACAGCTTAAAGAAGGGGAATCTCTTCCATCAGTAAGAAGCTTAGCTGATGAAATAGGAATAAATATGCATACTGTCAATAAAGCCTACACGACTTTAAGACAGGATGGTTTCCTGCGCGTTGACAGACGCAAAGGAGCGGTTGTTGCTGTTGACATAAACAAGCTTAATACGATGGAAAAAATGAAAACACTCCTTAGGCCTTTAGTTGCAAGCGCAATGGTAAAGGGAATCACTAAGGAAGAAACAACAAAAATAATAAGCGATATATATGAGGAGTTAGGATGAAAAAACAATTTACAGATTTAGCATCCGATTGCATAGAACAAGCGCACATAAGTGCCATAAAGCTTAAAAGAACATATATTGGAACAGATCACATTCTGCTTGGACTTACTTTAATTGATGATTCAGTTGCACAAAAAGTTTTAAGCCATCATGGCGTTACTTACAATGCGATTTTCTCTAATATGGTAATTGAAGCGGAAAGAAAAAATGAGTTTCATGTAATAGCAGGAGAAACTTTTTCACCAAAGGCAAAACATGTATTAGAAGCCGCAGGAGAAGAAGCAGAAAGAAACCGTTCTAAAGAAGTTGGAACTGAGCATCTTTTGATAGCACTTTTAAAAGAAAAAGACTGTGCAGCCGAAAGAATTCTTAACGGCATTCAGTTAAACAGAACTAAGGTGCTTGCTGAAATTTTCACGGCCATGGGCGAGGACTTAAAGGATCATAAAGATGAGCTTCAGCCGGAAAAGCAGAATAATAAAAAACAAAAAGAAAAACTCTTAGAGCAGTTCAGCACTGACATGAACCAAAAAGCAAGAGAAGGAAAGTTAGATCCTATAATCGGAAGAGCTAAAGAGGTTAAAAGAATCGTCCAGATTTTAAGCAGAAGAACCAAGAACAACCCTTGTCTTGTAGGCGAGCCAGGCGTAGGAAAAACTGCAATTTGTGAAGCTTTAGCACAAAAAATTGTGGATGGAGAAATTGCAGGTCCTGTTTCAGAAAAAAGGATTCTTTCTCTTGACCTTCCAGCGATGGTTGCAGGAAGTAAATACAGAGGTGAATTTGAAGACAGAATAAAAAAAGTAATAAATGAAGTAAAAGAAGATGGAAACATTATTCTTTTCATGGATGAAATTCACACAATGATAGGCGCAGGCTCGGCAGAGGGTTCAATTGATGCTGCAAACATTTTAAAACCGGCGCTTTCAAGAGGTGAAATTCAGATAATAGGAGCAACAACTTTAGATGAGTATAGAAAACACTTTGAAAAAGATGCGGCTCTTGAAAGAAGATTCCAGCCTGTTCAAGTTGAGCAGCCTACTAAAGAAGAGACTGTGGAAATTCTTAAAGGAATAAGATCTAAGTATGAGGAACATCATAATGTCGAAATAACAGACGAAGCAGTTTCATCTGCTGTTGATCTTTCCATGAGATACATTAATGACAGATTTCTTCCTGACAAGGCTATTGACTTAATTGATGAGGCAGCTTCTAAAGTAAGACTTTCATCATACATCCTTTCAGATAAGCATAAAAAAATGGACGATGAATTAAAAAGCCTGCTTGAAAAGAGAGAAAAATTAATAATCCAGGGAAGAGTAGAAAAAGCTTCAGATATTAATTTTAAAATTGAAGGCCTTAAAGACAATATAAAAAGATATGAATCTGAAATAAGATCCAAAGACATTAAAGACAGGCTTAAGGTGGGTTCAGAAGACATTGCAGACGTTGTTTCTGTCTGGACTAAAATTCCTGTTAAGAAACTTGCCGAAGAAGAAAGCGCTAAACTTCTTGATTTAGATAAGACTCTTAAAAAGAGAGTTATTTCGCAAGATGAGGCAGTCAATGCGCTTGCAAAGGCAATAAAAAGAGGAAGAGTAGGACTTAAAGATCCGAACAAGCCAATAGGAACATTTCTGTTTTTGGGACCAACAGGAGTTGGAAAAACAGAGCTTTCAAAAGCTTTGGCAGAGGCTTTGTTTGGAACTGAGAACTCAATAATAAGGGTTGACATGAGTGAGTACATGGAAAAGCATTCCGTTTCAAAACTCATAGGTTCACCTCCGGGATATGTTGGCTATGATGAGGGCGGCCAGCTTTCTGAAGCAGTAAGAAGAAATCCTTATTCCATAATTCTTTTTGATGAAATAGAAAAAGCCCATCCTGATGTTTTCAATATTCTTCTTCAGGTTTTAGATGACGGAAGAATAACTGATTCTCACGGAAGGGTTACTGACTTTAAAAATACAATAATAATAATGACAAGTAATGCCGGTGCAATGAGAATCATGGAGCCTAAAAACTTAGGCTTTGCAACAGACAGCTCAAAAGACACTGGCTACAACAAAATGAAAGAAGCGGTAATGGATGAGGTTAAGCGCATCTTTAAACCGGAATTTCTTAACAGAATTGATGAGATAATTGTTTTCAGAGCTTTAGAAAAAGAAGACATGAAAGCAATAGGAGACATCATTTTAGAAGAAATCATTAAACGCGCAAAAGACCAGATGCAGATTAAGCTTGAAGTTTCAGACAAAGCAAGAAGCTTCATGGCAGAAAAAGGCTTTGACAAAAAGTACGGCGCACGTCCATTAAAGAGACAGATTCAGACGCTTCTTGAAGATGAACTTGCTGAAGAAATCCTCTCCGGAAAAATAAAAGCTGGAGACAGGGTTAAAATAAATTCAGACATGGAGAGATTGTCTTTCAAAACGTTAAAAAAACCAGGTAGAAAGGCAAAAAATGGCGAAAGCAAATAACACAACTTTTTTCTGTAAGGAGTGTGGCTATGAAAGTGCAAAATGGCTAGGACAATGTCCGGGATGCCATGAATGGAATTCTTTTGTAGAGGCTCCTAAGGAAAGCAAAAACAAATTAAGCTTAAAGAGTTTAAGCGGCGTTGTAGGCCCTAATGCTTTTAGCGAGGCTAAACTTAGTACAATGAATGAGATTTCTGTTCTTGAAAATGAAAGAATTGAAACAGGAATCAAAGAATTTGACAGAGTTTTAGGCGGAGGAATAATTAAGGGCGCACTGATTTTAGTTGGCGGAGATCCGGGAATCGGAAAGTCAACGATAATGACGCAGGTCTGCAAAAACTTAAGTGATAAAGGCCATAATGTTCTTTACATAACAGGTGAGGAAAGTTTAGGCCAGATAAAGCTAAGGGCTAACAGGCTTGGAGAATTCACAGATTCTTTAAAACTGCTTGCAGAAACAGATCTTGAATTAATAGAAGGAATTGTTGCAAAAGAAAAACCTGAAGTTTTAGTAATTGATTCAATCCAGACAATGTATAGGCCTGATGTTCAAAGTGCTCCGGGAAGCGTAGGCCAGGTAAGGGAGTGTACTAATGTTTTAATGCAGCTTGCAAAAGGTCTTGGAATTTCAGTCTTTGTTATAGGCCATGTAACAAAAGAAGGCGTGGTTGCAGGACCGAGAATGCTTGAGCATATGGTTGACACTGTTCTTTACTTTGAAGGAGATTCAAATTCTGCTTACAGAATTTTAAGAGGAGTAAAAAACAGATTTGGTTCCACAAATGAAATCGGCGTTTTTGAAATGCGTTCAAGCGGATTAAGGGAAGTAGAAAATCCTTCAGAATTCATGCTTCTTGGAAGACCTTTAAATGCGTCTGGCTCGATTGTTTCTTGCTCGATAGAAGGTACAAGACCAATACTTGTTGAAATCCAGGCGTTAGTTTCAAAGTCGGCACTTGGAAATCCAAGAAGAAGCTCAACAGGAATTGATTACAACAGAATGAATCTCCTGCTTGCAGTTTTGGAAAAAAGACTTGGTTTTAATTTTTCTGAGTGCGATGCTTACGTAAACTTAGTAGGCGGAATGAGAATAAATGAAACGGCTTTAGACCTTGCAGTTGCACTTGCGTTTGCATCAAGCTACAAAGACATTGTCATTCCAAAAGAAACTTTAGCAATCGGAGAAGTTGGACTTTCAGGAGAAATAAGAAACGTTAACTTAATCGAACTTAGAGTAAGAGAAGCGAAAAAATTAGGATTTAGTACAGCTATTGTTCCAAAGGCTTCAATGCCGCAGCTTAAAAAAATGGAAGGCATTAATTTAATGCCTGTTGAATGAAACAGTAAAAATAATAAAAGAGTATGAGGAAAAGTTTCCGGAAAAAATAAG
>R19__coassemble_925_pt1 | contig 11551 bp, 10 predicted proteins | sample R19__metabat2_low_PE_008 | metagenome-assembled genome bin R19 | reverse complement strand
AGTTCCAGAGAGCGAAGTTTAAAGAGCTGGATCCTTATAAATGGTTCCCAGAGCTTTAAAACGATAGAGAAAGGAGAAAAAAATGAAAAAGAAAAATGTTACAAAAATTTTAGCATCAGCAATGGCAGTTGTTTTTGCTGCAACAATGTTCACGGCTTGTGGTTCATCAAGTACTGAAACAACAACTGCAGCAGCAGAAGACACAACTGCAGCAGCAGAAGACACAACTGCAGCAGCGGCAGACGACACAGAATCAAAGGCTGCATCAGGAGAAGTTTATTCTCTTAAAGTTCAGTCACAGGACCCTGAAACATCTGCAACAGGCCAGTTCCTTGAAGAGTGGGCAGCAGCAGTTGAAGAAGCATCAGATGGTCAGTTAGACATAACTGTTTATCATGGTGGATCTTTAGGATCAGCAGCTGAATCTTACAACATGGTTGTTTCTGGTTCAGTTGATATTGCTTGGGGACTTCCATCAATGTCTACAGGAAAATTCCCTCTTACAGACGTTGCAGCACTTCCATTTACAGCAGAAGACACATTGCAGGCAAGTTACGCATTATGGGATCTCTACGAGTCGACAGATTATCTTAAAGATGAGTGGAGTGAAGTAAAAGTTCTTCTTCTTCACACAAACTGTGATTCACCATTGATTATTAAAGGTGATCAGATTAATGATGTAGCTGGATTCTCAGGCCGCCAGACAAGATTTATTGGTGGTGCATCAACATCATTTGCTAACTACGTTGGAATGATTCCTGTAACAATGGCACCTTCAGATATTTATGAAGGACTTGAAAAAGGAACTATTGATAGTGCAGCTAACTGTGGATGGGACCTTGTAAATTCACTTAAGCTTTATGAGCAGGCTGATTATATTTTAGATTGGCATTTCAATGTTAACCCTTACTTCTTTGTAATGAACTGGGATAGTTACAACAACCTCCCTGAAGATCTTCAGGCAGTTATTGATGAATACTCAGGATACAAAGCTTTAGAGTATGTTGGAACCAAATGGCAGGATGTTAAAGCTAGCTGTGAAGAACTTAACAAGGATAAAGTTTACACATTGTCAGACGAAATAATGGATGAACTCCATGGATATGGTGATCAGGTTTGCGAAGAGTGGGCTAAAGATTATGACAATGGTACAGAAATTTATGAAGCATATCTTGAAAGACTTGAAAAATACGAAGATAAAATAGCTGAATAAATTAAATTTGAAAAATCAAATTAAAAAGCAACAGGTGGCCACGCATTTATCTGTGTGGCCACCACTAAAAAAGTAACAAGTTATTACATAAATAAGGAAGGATGTGAGAGATAATGTCAATGGAATTATTAGCTATTCTGGGAATAGTGCTTTTAATAATTTTATTGTTTTCAGGTATGCACATCGGAATTGCAATGATGATTGTTGGCGTAGTTGGATACGCCGTAGTAATGAAATTCTCTGGTGCAATCGGAATGCTTAAGACAGTCCCTTTCACTCAGAGTTCAAACTATAGTCTATGTGTAATACCACTATTTGTCCTAATGGGACAGCTATGTTTCGCATCGGGATTGTCCAAAGATCTTTACGATGCGTGCTATAAATGGTTTGGAAGAGTACCAGGTGGTTTGTCAATTGCAACAATCGTAGCATGTGCAGGATTTGCAGCAATCTGTGGGTCAAGTTCAGCTAGTTCGGCAACAATGGGAACTGCATGTTATCCTGAAATGAAACGTTATGGTTATGATTCGGGTATGTCAACCGGATGCCTGGCGGCGGGCGGAACGCTGGGAATTCTGATTCCGCCTAGTGTTGGATTTATTTTATATGGTGTATCAGCGGAAGAAAGTATTGGTGCACTGTTTGCAGCAGGAATTTTACCAGGAATAGTTTTAACTTTATGTTATATAGGCGTAATTGTTATAGAAGTTAAATTAGACGCTAAAAAAGGACCTAAAGGCGAAAAATTCCCTATGAAGGAAAAAATCGCTGCTTTAGTTAAGATTGTACCTGTTCTTATATTATTTATTATTGTTATCGGAGGCATTTTTATTGGATTCTTCACTCCTAATGAAGGTGGAGCAATTGGTGCAGTTGGAGCATTAATCTTCATGCTTGCAAGAAAATGGGGTCAGTGGAAAGAATTTGGAAAAGCATTTTTCGATGCAATAAAGACAACCGCAATGATTATGCTTATTGTTACCGGAGCTTATGTATTTGGTTACTTCCTTACAGTAACTCAGCTTCCTGCAACATTAGCAAATGCGATTGCAGGAATGAATGTTTCAAAATACGTAATTCTTATTTTAATATTACTTATATACGCAGCACTTGGATGTATTATGGACTCTCTTTCAATGATAGTTCTTTTGGTTCCAATCTTCTTGCCTATTATGAAGAGCCTTGGATTTGACACAATTTGGTTCGGTGTTCTCATGGTAATGGTTATGGAAATGGGACAGATTACACCACCTGTTGGAATAAACGCTTTTATAATAGCGGGAATTGCGAAAGATGTGCCGCTTGGAAAAATTTTCAAAGGTTTAGTTCCATTTGTACTTGCGCTTGTAGTTGCAGTGCTTTTGGTAATGTTTATTCCTCAGTTGGCACTTTGGATACCTACTGCGATTTACGGTTAGGAGGTATGGCATGAAACAGTATAAGAAAATTTATAATATAGTTTATCAAATCAACAAGGGCTTTTCATATATAGATATAGCAGCTGTGCTCTTTGTTGCAATACTTACAACAGTTGATGTTATTCTGAGGCTTATCTCTAGAACTTCATCAGAACTGAATATGTATGTAAATGGAATGTATGAGCTTACGCAGATGCTCATGATACTTATGATATTCCTCGCATATGGAGTTACAGAATTTAATAATGGACATGTAGGAGTTAATATTTTTACATCCAAATTAAAACCAACGGCGAGAAGAATATTAAAGCTTATAACAGACATTATAATGTTTGCATTCCTGATTATTCTGATTTATAGCTGTATTTTACAAAATCAGGCACATATCTCAGGAAGTCTTACGACATCTGTTTTATTCTTATCATATACACCATTTACGCTGGCAATGACATTAGGTGTTGTGCTTTTCGCAATAGCAATGTTATTCAAAATAATGAATGATGTTATAAGCATAAAACGTAAAGATGATGCATGGGCTGACTATTTGATTAAAGACACAATTCCTAAAGATGAAGAAGCAGAAGATAATAATGTGCCTAAGGCGGCCGAGTCAGAATAGTTCAAATAGAAAGGAATCGGTATGAAAAGAGTAGATTTTGAATTTCATTATTATATTCCCGAAGCACTTGAAGTAATGGCGCTTAACAAGAATCAATATCCTTATTATGATGAAGATTCAAACAGTATTATGTGGACGGATAAAATTGCTGAGCCACAGGAAATAAAAAGCAAATTGCTGATGACTGGAGATGACCGAATTGAGTATATGGACAATTGTGGCATAGAAACAGCAATTTTAAGTAGTGCTCCCGGCATTGATGAATTGGGCGAAAACTCTATTGAATTATGCAAAAAAATTAATAATGACATGTATGAGCAGTCAAAAAAATATCCTGGCAGAATTCTCGGAAGTGCGTCATTGCCAATGCATGATCCTCAGGCTGCGTGCGATGAACTCAAAAGATGTGTAGAAGAGATGGGATTTGTTGCATGGCATGCACATTCAAATGTTCTTGCAAAAGGATTAGACGAAGAAATATTTTTTCCTATTTTCAAGCAGGCAGCTGATTTAGGTGTTTATGTTTATTTGCATCCGAGATGCTCATATAACGAAAGGCTTACTGGTTATGAATTTAACCTGGCTGGACCGGGTCTTGGATTCACCCTTGATGCACAGATAAGCATAATTAAGCTTATCCTTAATGGAACTTTTGACAGATTACCAAATCTTACAGTTATGCTTGGTCATTTAGCAGAAGGGCTTAGTTTCTATATGGACCGCATTCAGAGCAGGATACATGTTCATCCGGTAGAAACAATAAAAATGGAGCATGAACTTAAATATTACTTCAAAAATAATATAATGGCTTCAACGAGTGGAAATACCTGTAAAGAGTCATTTTTGATGACCAAGGAAATTATGGGCATTGATAGAATGGTTATTGGCACAGATACACCTTTTGAAAATGGAAAAGTTATGTCAAATTTCCTGGACGGGCTTCCTCTAACGGTTGAAGAAAGAGAGCAACTGTATTTTAGAAATGCAGAAAGCATATTAAGGAGATAACTTTTTTTCATTTTTTTTCCAGAGTTTATATATAAGATCCTTAAATGCCAAAGGAGGTGTCGCAGTGTTTTTCAAAAGATGCGGCGCCTCTTTTGTGTTTTGTTGAGTTTTGAAATTTTGCAAATTACCCAAATAAAAATCTGTCGAAGGTCTTCAGCTCTTGGGGGCTGACCCTAAATTTGTGTTTAAATGGGGTTAAAACGTAAGCGTCTTTAGTCCTTTTTCATAAAGGACGGAATTTACCTTTGATACATCGAAAATTTTCTGGTGGATGCAGAGTATTATCACTGCATCATTTTTGTCTTTTGAATATAGAGTGCCGGTTTTGCTGATTTTAAGTGCACGGTTCGTTTCTTCAAGATTCATATGCATTGCAAGGCAAAGTAAAATGACCTTATCGCGCGAAGGGTTTGCTTTTCTTCCGCTTAAAATCTGATATGCGTAATCTTTGCTTATAAAGCTGTCCTTAATAATCTGGCTCGTTATTAATTTGTGATCTCCGATATATTTATTGAAATAGTCTGCAAGATTTTTATATTCACTTGTGTAATCTCCAGTAAGATACTGATTGAATTTTTCAAGTGAGGATGATGATAAAAATTTATCTGTTTCTTCAGTGCTTTTCATGATTAAATCCTTAAACTGTAATTGATGAACCTTAGCTTCTTTTAAGTAACGCGTGATTAATTAAAATTTTAAAATTATTTTAATAAAAAAATTAAAAGAACACAACTTGAAGAAAAAGTGCTTTGACATATATAATGTTTATCGGAGGCAAAGATGAGCAAAATAATTAATCGGACAATTGAAAAGCATTACCCTTCAAATATAAGGACCGATGTATTTGAATTGCTGATGAAAAATAAGATACATGGCATACCGAGAGTCTTATCCATAAAAGAATCAGAAAATGGATGGACTGTTGTTGAGGAGTTCATAGAAGGACAGACGCTTGCGGAAATTATAAAAGTCAGACTGCCTGGCAAAAAGGAAGCTGTTAAAATTTGCAGAAGGCTTTGTGAAATATTAAAAAAACTTCATTCTTTCGGGATTGTTCATGGAGACATAAAACCTGAGAACATAATAATTACAGGTAGTGATGAAATTTATCTCATCGATTTTGACGCCTCTCATTTTGTGAAAAAAGACATTGGCAGAGATACAGTGATGATGGGAACACCGGGATATGCATCGCCTGAACAGTTCGGATTTGGAAGAAGTGACCCAAGGTCTGATATCTATGCGATAGGCGTTCTTCTTAATGTTCTTATCACGGGGCAGCACCCATTATATAAAATGGCAGACGGTCGCATATCGATAGTTATTGAGAAATGCATTGATGTTGATCCTGTTAAGCGCTATCAAAATGTAAGCGAACTTGAAAAGGGCCTGAAACATCCTTCGAAAGCACATGAATTTCTTCCGGTCGGATTTAGAACATTAAATCCATGGAAGATGATAATTGCCGTTTTGGGATATGCATTAATCGTTTTTTTAGCTATTAAATTTCAGGCAACTTATGATTGGGAAGTAAAAGGCTTTTTCTGTTTAAGGATTTGGTTTATCGTCTTTTCAATTGGCACAATAGGAATTTTCTTTAACTATGGAAGAATCAACAATCTTTTTGCAAAAGACAGAACAAAAAGGCATGTCGCTGTTAAATTCCTGCAGACGTTTTTGTTTTTGATATTAACATTTATAGGGCTTTTAATTCTTGGACATTTAATCGGTGCATTTCAATAAGAAATAACAATAGAAGGGCTGAACTTACGGGCTGAAGTTAAAGCTCTTTTTTTATGCGGCAAAAATGTGTGCTCAGAGCACACCAATGTTAGTTTTAATAACATTAAGATAACCAAAGTATAAAAGCTAAAGAAAAGGAGAATTTGTTATTTTTGGTAACGGATAGTTACTGGTGGTTAATGTAAAAAAATTTAATTATCAAGTAACATTAGTTCATGAAAACAAGAGATAATATTATGCTTTGTATAGGAGAAAAAATAAGACGAGCGCGCCTGGAGGCAGGGTTTACACAGGAAAATCTGGCTGAGCGGATAGGCTTATCAAGAACAGCCATAGCCAGATATGAAGCAGGAGATATTGAACCGAGGATTAAAAATTTGATTGCTATTTCCAAAGAACTGAATGTAAGCGTTGATGAACTATTTGGCTTAAAGGAAATATCAACAGAATGCGAGCTTGATCTTTCCGAAAAAGAACTCCTGGCTTTGAAAATTTTCATTAAAGAAATAAGAAAAAAATAAGACAATTTCAAATTTTGAATTTAGTGTAATATTACAATTATTTCTTTAAAAATCGTAAATGGTGAGATATACTTTTTATGTAATTTATAAATTAAATCAATAAATTAAAATACCACCATGAAATTCCCGTTCAAAAAAAGCATAGCCCTTGTTATTGTGATAACGATTGTTGTTGTGACAGTGACGGTAACGCTGTTGGTTACTGGATACAGTAATGCAGCGGAAGGGCAAAATAATGTGAAGACAGAAGAGACTGCAGAAAAAGTGCAGTCTGATTCAGATGCTAAAACTGATGAGAAGCAGGTGGATTCAGCAAAAGACGACACGTATGAATTCCAGGAGATTACTGCAAACAATGGCGACACTTCCGAATTTCAGGAGCTCACATCAAATCTTGAACTTGCAGGAAAGACTGTACAGTATAAAGTCGTTTTAAAAGGCAATGGAAGCACCTCGGGAAAAACTGTCAGACTGACTTATGAATATGGAGAGAAGTACGCTCTTCCTGCAAATGAATTTGAAAAAACGGGATATGTTTTTACAGGATGGAATACAAAGAAAGACGGCAGTGGAACGCCTTTTGAAGATGAAGAAAAAGTTGAAAATCTCTGTCTGAAAGATGGCGGAAAGGTAGTGCTTTATGCCCAGTGGAAGGCGAAGGGAAAGCTTATAGCAGAAATGGCCAAAAAACTTGCATGGCCAAAATCGAAAAAAGAAGAGTCATATTATGAGCCAACTTCAAAATTTGTAAAGGCTGCAAATGAGGTCGGTGTTGATGTATCTGATGACTGTCTCGACTTTGTAAAGACATGCGTTTTAGCATCAGGCGTAGATGACAACTTTCCTATTTATGCAGCAGAAACTTATCTTGATGAATATATGACAGAATCTAAAAAGTGGGAGCGCATTTATACAGAGGACGAATCGGAGCTTGAAGCAGGCGATATTCTGGTATCACCGGATTATGACGGAGTTTATAATCATATCCTTATTTATATAGGTGGTGGAAAAATTGCATCTGCAAATCTTTATACCTGGTATGGAAGAATTGAAAATCTTGATGCAGCCTGGTGGGGCTCGGGAAAGCCGTTTAAGAACCACGGCATAACGTATCATGTTTACCGAATCGTAAAATAGATTCTCTTTATACCGTCCCTGCTTTTAAACTTTCTACAAACTAAAATCAATTTTTTAATGACTATCCCATTTTAGTATGTTAAAATAATTTTGCTTTTAAGAAACTATGCAGAACAAAAGCTATTTTGTTATGCAATAAATATTATAATAAGTAACAAAAGTTACAAGAAAGTAGGAAACAATATGCTTAGCGCAATAGTTGGAATTAACTGGGGTGATGAAGGAAAAGGCAGAATGGTTGACCTTCTTGCCCAGAATTATGATGTTGTTGTTCGTTACCAGGGCGGTGGAAATGCAGGTCATACTGTAATCAACGACTTTGGAAAATTTGCACTTCATCTCCTTCCATCAGGAATTTTCAGAAAAGAAACTGTAAACATCTTAGGAAACGGAGTTGCAGTTGACCCTGAAAGCCTTTGGAAAGAAATGTCAGAAGTCATGGCTCAAGGAATTGAGCTTACACCTGAAAACTTAAAAATCAGTGACAGGGCTTCACTTCTTCTTCCATGGCACAAGGACTTAGATGAGCTTGAAGAAATCAGACTTTCTGATAAAAAGTTTGGCTCAACAAAACAGGGCATCGCGCCTTTCTATGCAGATAAATATCAGAAAAAAACAATTTTAGCAGGAGAGCTTTTCTATCCGGAGCATTTAAAAGAGCATTTAGAAGATCTTCTTGAGTGGAAGAATTTAACTCTTACAAAAGTTTATGACGCAGAACCATATACAATTGAAAAACTTATGGACTGGGTTAATGAATATGCAATGAAAATCAAACCTTATGTTTGCGATACAGCTTCTTATTTAAGAAAAGCAAACAAAGAAGGAAAGGACGTTCTCTTTGAAGCACAGCTTGGAGCATTAAGAGATTTGGATTTCGGAATTCATCCTTATACAACTTCTTCAAATGCAATCGCAGCATATGCACCGGTTGGCTCAGGACTTACAACAGCCCGCCTTGAGTACATCTTAGGAATTGTTAAAGCTTATTCAACATGCGTCGGAGAAGGACCTTTCACAGTTGAATGGTTTGGAGAAGAAGCAGATAAACTTCGTGAAGCAGGCTTTGAATATGGAGCAAAGACAGGCCGTCCTAGAAGAGTTGGACCTATTGACTTAGTTGCCACAAAATATGGCGTTGAATGCCAGGGCGCAACTGCAATTGCAATAACAAAGATGGATGTCATGGGATATATGGATCAGATTCCTGTCTGCACTCATTACGAACTTGATGGAGAGAAGATAGACTACTTCCCATTCCCTGCAGCGCTTGAGAAAGCAAAACCTGTAATCGAATATCTTCCAGGATGGAAAACAGATATTTCAAAAATTAGAAAATGGGAAGACCTTCCAAAAGAAGCAAGAGATTATGTGGAGTTTGTTGAGGAAAGAATCGGCTGCCACATCCAATACGTTTCAGTTGGTCCAGAAAGAGAAGCATATATCGAAAGATAGAAAAAGATTTACGAAAATTAAAAAGTAATTACGAAGCCGGCGAAAAGGCCGGCTTTGGTTTTCAAAAAGTAATAAAAAAATAATGGAGAAATAACATGGAGTTTAGTAAAAGAGCACAAAGCTTTGAAGGTGAAGTCTTTGCAACTTTAAATGAAAAAAGAATAGAACTTGAAAAAGAGGGAAGGACTATCTACAACCTTTTTGTTGGCACGCCCGATTTTGAAACAGCACCACATATTAAAGAAGCTTTGATTGAGGCAGCAAAAGTCCAGGATAACTGGAAATATTCATTAATGGACCTTCCGGAACTTACACAGGCTGTCTGTGATTATTATAAAAAACGTTTCGATGTTGAAATCACACCTGACATGGTAACAAGCTGCTCTGGAAGCCAGGAAGGAATGGGGCATATTGGCATGGTCCTCTGTAACGAGGGCGATACAGTTCTTCTTCCTACGCCTTGCTATCCTGTTTTTATTGCAGGTGCGAAGATGGCAGGTGCAGAGCCTTTCTATTATCCAATGACAAAAGAAACTAATTTTCTTCCAGATGTAAAGACAATTCCTGAGGATGTAGCAAAAAGAGCAAAGTACATGATAGTTTCGCTTCCGGCTAATCCTTTGGGTTCTGTAGGAACGCCCGAGGTTTATGAAGAAATAATTGCTTTTGCAAAAAAATATGACATTATTATAATTCATGACAATGCATATAGCGATATTATTTTCGACGGAAATTATGGCGGAAGCTTCCTTAATTATGAAGGAGCAGTTGATATTGGAGTTGAATTTTTCAGCCTTAGCAAGTCGTTCAACATGACTGGCGCAAGAGTAAGCTTTTTAGTTGGACGTCCTGACATTATAGCAATGTTTAAGAAAGTGAGAGGCCAGATTGATTTTGGAATGTTTTATCCTATTCAGAAAGCTGCAATCGCTGCACTTACCGGACCAACAGACATGGTAAAAGAACAATGCAAACAGTATCAGGCAAGGCGTGATGCACTTTGCGGAGGTTTAAGGTCGATTGGATGGAACTGTCCTGACAGTAAAGGAAGCATGTTTGTCTGGGCTCCAATTCCTGAAAAATACACATCAAGCCAGGAATTTGTCATGGACCTGATGGAAAAGAGCGGAGTTATCTGCACACCTGGTTCAAGCTTTGGCCCATTAGGAGAAGGCTATGTAAGAATGGCGCTTGTTTATCCTCCAGAAAAACTTAAAGAAGCGGTTGAAGCAATTAAAAATTCAGGTATCCTTGATTAAGATAAATAATTAAAAAGAATGGGCTGTCATGTCTGACAGCCCATTTCTTTATTTGAGGGGAGTTTCATATAATAGGGTGGAAAATAATGTAATTTCTAAATTTAGTCTTCTGTTGTGTCTAATGAAACACCCTTCTGAACAAACTCGTTCATGTAATCTGAAACTTCTGTTACAGGATCACCCATGTTCCATGCTGCTAATTCTTCGCCATGCTCTAAGAATTCGTCAACATTTTCGGCTGTGATTTCTGTGTCACCTGCGTGAGTAACAGAAGGAACTTCCTCGCCATTGATAAGTGCTACTGCCTGGTAAACTGCATCATAACCCTGAGCGATTGACCAGTCATAAGCTGTTCCATAAATTTTGCCTTCTTTAATAGATTCAAGTGAAATCTGGTTTCCGTCGATACCGATAATAACAACTCCGTCGTCTCCGCCTACTGTGTAGCCGTTTTCTTCAAGAGCGGTTGCTGCACCTACTGCCATAAGGTCGTTGCAGGCAAGAACTACGTTAACACCCTGGTAAGCTGGCTGCTGTAAGAAGTCGGCCATAACTGTTTGAGCTTCGTCCTGATCGTATTGTGCAGGCTGAGAGATAAGAAGGTTTGCGCCTGTATTTTCAATGGCTTTTTCAAAGCCGGCTGTTCTTTGCTGTGATGAAGTTGCTGCAGGATTTCCCTGTAAAAGAATAACGTTTACATTGTCTTCTCCGTAGAGCTCTGCTGCATGTTCTAATGCCATTGTAGCCATTCTTTCTGCCATGTCTTCGTGAACAACTCCTATGAAAGTTGGAAGATAATCTTTAACGTCGTCTCCCCAAACGTTTGTAATTTCTGTGTCAACTGTTACGAAAGGAATGTTTGCATCATGTGCTGCTTCAACAGCTGCTGTCATTCCGTCTGAATCGTTTGCTGTAAGAATAAGAGCATCAACACCTGATGAAATTAAATTCTCGCACATTGTAATCTGGCCATCTACGTCTGCTTCAGTTGTTGTGTTCTGAGTTGTAAGAGTAACGCCTAATTCATTTGCTGCGATTGCTGCTCCATAAGCGATGTCCTGGAAGTGGGCATTTGATGCTGTCTTAACAACAAGACCGATGTTAATATCAGAATTTGCTGATGAAGCAGTAGTTGTCTCATCTGCCTGTGTTGTAGAGTCTGCTGCAGTAGTTGTGTC
>R19__coassemble_923_pt1 | contig 11555 bp, 7 predicted proteins | sample R19__metabat2_low_PE_008 | metagenome-assembled genome bin R19 | reverse complement strand
CATACGATATTTCGGAAGAATCGACTTTTGAACGGGAAGTCACACCGCTTTTGAAAATCAAGGATGCATATCCCAAAATGTTGATTGCGAGAACATATCAGCCTGAATATCAGCACGAGGGTATTACGATTGTTGACGCAGCGGAATGGCTAAGCACATTCCCTAACTTGTGAAATAATTTGAATTTGGGGAATTGCATTGCAACTAATCATAATTTTAGGAGCAACATCATGGACAGAGCGGAATATGAGTAAGAGACCTCATATAGACTTCTGCCGAATTATGTCCCTATGGTGGTACCTCAGGGTGTCAGGGACCAGATAATAAAAGATTTACGTGAATTCATAGAATGGGAGGTGTCTGAGGTTACAGGCATATATAAATGTGTCTGGTAAAAAGACAGAGCACTGCTTCCCGAATAACCCTTGAATTTTTATGGGGGGGGGAGTGCTACAATTGAAATTACCTAAAACAAAATTCAAGGAGGAAGGGAATGTGAAAAAATATAGTAAGAGACTGTTGACCTTATTATTGGCCTTTATCATGGTAGTGTCGTGTGGGGTGACTGCATTTGCGGATGAGATAGACTATGAAGCACAGTTGCCCGTAAAAAATATCTCGTATAACAGTTATGTGGTACCGGGTTACGATTATGTTTATAAGATTCAGGTTCCATGTAGCGGGACAGTGACTTTTACAGCAAAACTGCAGGAAAAAGCAGGCGATGATTACGCGGCAAGAATGCTTCTGTATAACGAGATACCTAATTATATGATTGGAGAACCTGTTAATGATTTTTACATCACATCAGAGACTACTACAGGAACGAAAAATATTTCTGTGACTAAGGGTACATATTATCTTAGAGGATATGCCCCTGCTGCGTCAAAAATAAAATACACTTTCAAACCGAAAGCTACATCAGTTTCATCTGTTAAAAACAGTGCATCAAAAGCCGTAACCATAAAATGGAAGAAGGTCTCCGGCGTAACCGGTTATCAGATACAGTACAGCACAAAGAGCAATTTTTCTTCAAAGAAGACGGTAACGGTCAAGAAAGCATCTACAATTTCTAAAAAGATCAAGAGCCTGAAGAAAGGCAAGAAGTATTATGTAAGAGTTAGAAGCTATGTGACCATAAATGGCAAGAAGTGCTATTCCAAGTGGTCAGCTAAGAAGGCTGTTAAGATTAAGAAGTAATAAGAACAAATAAATAATAAATTGTGATAAAGAGCTATCCGTGTAATGCTTAAAAACGGATAGCTCTTTCCTTTTTGTAAAAATCTCACGAAAACAAAAATAATTCAATACTGAATTTACACGAAAACAAGAAAACCAGAGACATTTTAATTTATAAGATTAATAAAGCAGTATACATAGAAAAATGTAATAATGTGATCATTATCAATTGGAACGCTCATGAAATGTGAGAAATTACATTGAAAACGCTGTAAAAATGTGATAGCATAAGGGACGGAAAGGTGGATATACAGAATGTATTTAAAGCGTAAAATCGATGGTTATCTCGAAAACTGGAAAAACGAAAAAGATCACTTGCCGCTAATTATTAAAGGAGCCAGGCAGATTGGCAAGACAGAATCCATTTTGCATTTTGCAGGAATGCATTATAAATCTGTTATTAACATCAACTTTGTATTGGAACCAAAGTATAAAACAATCCTGAGTGATGGTTATGATGTGGACAGCATCGTAAAGAATATTACTTTATTGGATCCGAGTAAAATCCTAGTCGCTGGGAAAACATTGATCATGTTTGACGAACTTCAGGAGTATCCGGATATTGCAACGTCCCTCAAGTCTTTTAAGATAGATGGAAGATATGATGTAATCTGCAGTGGTTCTATGTTAGGTATTAACTATAAAAGAATTCATAGTAACAGTGTTGGCTATAAGACAGAATATGAAATGTATTCTATGGATTTTGAGGAATTTTTGTGGGCAAAGGGATACGGACTGCAGACAAGTGAAGATATTCTGGATCATATGCTGAAGATAAAGCCGTTTTCAGATACAGAACTTTTGGTGTACAAGAAATTGTTTTTGGAGTATTCCGTTTTGGGTGGAATGCCGGCAGTTGTAAAACAGTATATTGAAATGAATACATTTTCAGGAACATTGGAAATCCAAAATCAGATACGGTTGGATTATGAGGAAGATATACGAAAATATGCGCAAGGGTTGGATCAGACACGAATCGCTGCCGTCTATAGAAGCATCCCGACACAGCTTGCCAAAGAAAATAAAAAATTTCAATTTGGTAAACTTGGGAAAAATGCAAGAAGCAGAGAGTACTCGGGCTGCATAGACTGGCTGCGTGATGCTGGAGTAGTAAGTATCTGTTATTGCTTGCATTATCCGGAGCTCCCGATTAAGGGTAATTATGATGATTCAAAATTCAAACTGTATTACCCGGATACGGGACTGTTGGTTTCATCTCTGGACGAAGAGGCGCAGGAGGATCTGAGAGCAAATCGTAATTTGGGTGTGTATAAAGGAGCCTTGTATGAGAATTTCGTAGCGGAGGCCTTTTTAAAACAGGGGCTGGGTTTGTATTATTTCAAAAAAGAGAACTCTACCCTTGAGGAAGATTTTTTCGTAAGAGATAAATCACATTTGATTCCTGTAAAGGTAAAAGCAAATGATAATCGTTCAAAATCCCTTAGGCAGCTTATTAAAAGTGAAAATTATTCCGACATAACATTTGGATTCAAATTAGGTGATTTTAATGTTGGCTTTGAAAATGATATTTATACATTTCCATATTTTTGCAGCTTTTTGATAAAACGATATTTGAAATCTTGTGATTAGAAAATCCTTGGCAACACGTTTCAGGTGCTGCTGCTTCGCAAAAACAAAGATTTGAGCTGACGGAGGCCTTTTTACTTCTTTATCACATAAGATAAACTTATTAAGCAAGACTGCAATTCGAATTGATTTGTGAAGAACTTCTGATTATGATAAAGGCATAAAGGAAGGAGACTATTTTTATGAAGAAAAATGTTATGCTTTGGGCCGGTGCCGGGCAGATCGGTCTGGCGATCGCCCGCAGAATGGGCACCGGTTATAAGATTATAGTCGGCGATAAAAGAATTGAAAATGCGAAAGCAATGGCGGATATCATGAATGCCGCGGGCTATGACGTAACCCCGATGGAAATGGATTTGTCCGATAAGAAATCTATCTTGAACTTTATTGCAGAAGGACAGAAATACGGAGATATCAAAATGCTGCTGCAAAATGTCAGAGTAATGTTTGTGCACTGTTAAGTCTCCTGCCGAAATTGTGCGTATAATACTTATTTTTGTCGATTTTTTTCTTGCGTATAATCAAAAGACGTGTTAATCTATGCGTATAATCAAAAAATAGAGACAAAACAATATGCGTTTAATCGAAAAAGAGGTAATGGATGATACTGAAGAGAAAAATATATGAAAAACTACTGGAATGGAAAGAAGAATGCAAGGGAACTCGTGCAATATTGATTGAAGGTGCGAGACGTATTGGGAAAAGTACGATTGCTCAGGAATTTGCACGCCATGAGTATAGTACATACCTGATCATTGATTTTGCCAAAAAGGATCTGGATGTAGAATCCTATTTTGAAAAGTATCTGAATGATCTGGATGTTTTTTTTATGATGCTACAGGCGCATTATGGTGTCAATTTAAAAGAGAGAGATTCTTTGATCATATTTGATGAGGTGCAGATGTTCCCAAGAGCCAGGGCTGCGATCAAGTATTTGGTAGCTGATGGCAGGTATGATTATCTGGAAACAGGATCTTTGATATCCATTAGGGAAAATGTGAAGGATATTGTGATTCCGTCAGAAGAGCGACATATATCCATGTTCCCAATGGATTTTGAAGAATTTGCAGAAGCATTAGGAGAAGGGATTTTACTTAAATATATACGAGACTGTTATCAAAAAAGAGAACCGCTTGAAAGAGCATTGCATGATAAGGCTATGCTTCTTTTTAAACAGTACATGTTGGTCGGAGGAATGCCGCAAGCGGTAATTGCCTTTATTGAGAATCATAAGAGCTTTGCAAAAGCGGATTTTGAGAAGAGAGATATTCTGGCTTTATATAGAGAGGATATTATGAAGATTCATGCCAGATATCGCAGTAAGGTGCTTGCAATATATGATCAGATTCCCGGACTCTTATCACAGCATGAGAAGAGAGTTGTTTTCAAAAAGGTACAGGAAGGGACTTATGCAGAGCAATATGAGGAAACTTTTTTCTGGTTATCCGATTCCATGATTTCGAACGAGTGCTTTCTCTGCGCTGATCCCAATGTGGGACTATCATTAAATGAAGTTCGTTCCTATATCAAATGCTATCTTTCAGATACAGGGCTGCTCGTAAGCCACGCTTTTGATGAAAATGCAATTATGGAGGAAGAGGTTTATAAGCAGATATTGAATGATAAACTCTCTATGAACGAAGGAATGCTTTATGAAAATATGATTGCACAGATGCTGTCTGCAAACGGACATAAACTTTTTTTCTACACACATTACAGTGAGGAAAAACACAGAAATGACATTGAGATTGATTTTTTGATTTCAAACCAAAGCAAACTGAAATATAAAATCATTCCCATCGAGGTAAAGTCAACGAAGAATTATTCTACTGTCTCATTACTTCGATTTAGAGAAAAATTCAAAAACAGAATAGGGGAATGCTATATTATCCACCCTAAAAATTTATCAATTAAGGACGAAATTATATGTATTCCGCCTTACATGACGTGGCTATTATAATTTTACAGCGAATTTAAGTGATGAAAAGTCCTTGACAACTCGTTTCAGGATAAACGAACAAATATATACTTTTTAAATAAATTGTTGTAAAATCTGATTGAAAAATTAAAGCATATCTATAGTGTATTTTAATAAAATACTTTTAAATAATAAGGAGGGCTTATAAATGGCAAAGCATGTAAAGGGAAATGTAAAATGGGTTGGCTATATTGACTGGGAACTTGAAACTTTTCACGGTGATGACTACTCAATCATGAATGGATCAAGCCAGAATGCATATCTGATTGAAGAGGAAAAAACTGTTTTAATTGATACAGTATGGCAGCCTCACCAGTTTGAATTTGTCGAAGCATTAAAGAAAGAAATAGACCTTAATAAAATTGATTACATAATTGCAAACCATGGTGAGTGCGATCACTCAGGAGCATTAACAGAGCTTATGAAGGAAATTCCTGATACACCAATTTACTGTACTCAGGCATGCGTAAAAAGCCTTGAAGGACAGTATGGTAAAAGAGGATGGAATTTTAATGTTGTAAAAACAGGTGACACACTTGATATCGGAAATGGAAAGAAGTTAGTCTTTGTTGAAATGAGAATGCTTCACTGGCCGGATTCAATGGCAACATACATGACAGAAGATAACATCCTGTTTTCAAATGATGCGTTTGGCCAGCACTTTGCTGTTGAAGAGATGTTTAACGATAAAGCAAGCCAGTCACTTTTATTTAAGGAAGCATTAAAATATTACACAAATATTTTAAATCCGTTTTCAACGCTTGTGGCAAAGAAGATTGAAGAAATCGTAGGAATGAATCTTCCAATTGACATTATCGCACCAAGCCACGGTGTAATCTGGAGAGACAATCCTTTACAGATTGTGGAGCAATATGCAAAATGGGCAGATGCTTACCAGGAAGACCAGGTTACAGTAGTTTATGATACCATGTGGGAAGGAACCACAAAAATTGCACATGCTATTGCTGATGAAATTTCAAAGCAGTCTGAAAATACAGTTGTAAAAGTTTTCAATATTTCGAAATCAGATAAAAACGAAGTAATGACAGAAATCTTCCGTTCTAAAGCAATTGCTCTTGGAAGTCCTACTGTAAGCAACAGCATTCTTTCAAGCGTTGCAGGCTGGCTTGAATTTGCAAAACAGCTTAAATTTAAAAATAAGAAAGCAGCTGCTTTTGGGTGCTACGGCTGGAGCGGTGAAAGCGTAAAAATTTTAAAAGAAAAACTTAAAGATGCAGGCTTTGAAGTTATTGATGAGGAAATCCGTTCATTGTGGAATCCGGAAGATGAGGATTTTGAAAAGGTTCCGGAGCTCGTAAAAAGCTTGTTAAATTAATATAAAATATGAACTTGTTTTCTTGCTACAACTTTTAAAAAGTGTTACTATACTTTTGTATGTAAACATGTATGAAAAATCGTGTTTGCGCATGCCTTAATTTGGCGAGCAAGACTAAAGAAAGTCTTAGCAAAAATAGATAAACATTGATATTTTGGAGGCTATTTTTAAATGAAAGCAAATTACAATCATAAAGAGATTGAGAAAAAATGGACAAAAATCTGGGAAGAAAATCCGGTTAATGTTGATGACGGCAAAAAAGAAAAATATTACTGTCTTGACATGTTCCCTTATCCATCAGGCTCAGGACTTCATGTCGGCCATTGGAGAGGATATGTTATTTCAGATGTATGGAGCCGTTATAAATTAATGCAGAATCATTACATCATTCATCCTATGGGATGGGATGCATTCGGACTTCCTGCAGAAAACTATGCAATTAAGATGGGAATCCATCCTGCAATTTCAACAGAAGAAAACATTAAAAATATTAAAAGACAGATTAACCAGATTGCAGCAATTTACGACTGGGACAGAGAAGTAAACACAACAGATCCTGATTTTTATAAATGGACTCAGTGGATTTTTGTTCAGATGTTCAAAAAAGGACTTGCTTATCAAAAAGAAATGCCAATTAACTGGTGCCCTTCATGTAAGACAGGACTTGCAAATGAGGAAGTTGTAGATGGCAAGTGCGAAAGATGCGGAGCGGACGTTACAAAGAAAAATCTTAAACAGTGGATGCTTAAAATCACAGCATATGCTGACAGACTTCTTGACGATCTTAAAACATTAGACTGGCCTGAAAAAGTTGTAAAGATGCAGACTGAATGGATTGGAAAATCATTCGGTGCTGAAATTGATTTTGCAGTAGAAGGATCAGATGAAAAAATAACAGTTTATACAACAAGACCAGACACACTTTACGGTGCAACATTCATGGTTCTTGCGCCAGAGCATCCTCTTGCAAAAGATCTTGCATCTGATGATATGAAAGAAAAAGTTGAAGATTACATTTATAAAACATCAATGAAGTCTTCTGTAGACAGACTTCAGGATAAAGAAAAGACTGGCGTATTTACAGGAAGCTATGCGATTAATCCTTTAAATAATGAAAAGGTTCCAATCTGGCTTGCTGATTATGTACTTGCTGATTATGGAACAGGAGCAATCATGTGCGTTCCTGCTCATGATGACAGAGACTTTGAATTTGCTAAAAAATTCGATCTTCCTATTATCCAGGTAATTGCACCTGAAGGAAAAGAAAATGAAAATCTTGAAGAAGCTTATACAGGCACAGGAATTGTAATTAATTCAGGAGACTGGTCAGGAAGAGATTCAGCCGAGCTTAAGAAAAACGCTCCTGCTGAAATCGAAGAAAAAGGACTTGGAAAAAAGAAAGTAAATTATAAGTTAAGAGACTGGGTATTCTCACGCCAGCGTTACTGGGGCGAGCCAATTCCAATTGTTCACTGTCCTCATTGCGGTCAGGTTGCAGTACCGGAAGAAGAACTTCCTTTAAGACTTCCTGAGGTTGAAAAATACGAACCAACAGGAACAGGAGAATCACCACTTGCAGCAATTGACGAGTGGGTAAATACAACTTGTCCTAAGTGCGGAGCGCCTGCAAAGAGAGAAACAAACACAATGCCTCAGTGGGCAGGTTCATCATGGTACTTCTTAAGATATGTTGATCCTCATAATAATGAAGAACTTGTAAACAGAGAAGTTGCAGACAAAAATCTTCCGGTTGACATGTACATCGGCGGTGTTGAGCATGCTGTACTTCATCTTCTTTACTCAAGATTCTATACAAAATTCTTAAATGACATCGGAGTAATTGATTTCAACGAGCCATTTAAAAAACTCTTTAACCAGGGAATGATTACAGGAAGAAATCAGCAGACTGGTGAAATCGAAAAGATGAGTAAGTCAAAAGGAAACGTTGTTTCACCTGATGACATGGTAAGAGATTATGGATGTGATGCTCTTAGAATGTATGAACTCTTTATCGGACCACCTGAACTTGACTCAATCTGGGATGATTCAGGAATCGACGGAGTTTATAAATATCTTTGCAGATTCTATAACCTTGCGATGAACAGCATCGAGGCAAACGTAGAGCCTACAAAGGAAATGATAAAAGAAAGAAATAAACTTATCTTTGATATCACAAAGAGACTTGAAGCTTTCAGCCTTAACACAGTTGTTTCAGGATTTATGGAGCACAACAACCGTCTCATGCAGCTTGCAAAAGAAAAAGGCGGAGTAGATAAAGAAACAATCGAAGTTTATGCAAGACTTTTAGCACCTTTTGCACCTCATATTGCAGAAGAAATCTGGAGTGAGTGTGGCCACAGTGAAAGCGTATTCCATTCAGGTGGATGGCCAGAGTATAATGAAGAACTCATGAAGGATGATGAAATTGAAATCGCAGTTCAGATTAAAGGAAAGACAAAATGCGTAATTAAAGTTCCTGCTGAAATCGAAAAAGACGATGCGATTGCAAAAGCAAAAGAAGCTTTAGGCGACAGACTCAAAGGCGAAATCGTAAAAGAAATTTACGTACCTAAGAAAATTGTAAATATAGTAGTAAAATAATATTTCTAAATCAAATGACCGGGCAGGACTTCCTGCCTGGTCAAAATAAAATTTACAAGCAGCATATACTTGAAATTTTAAATTCGTATGGTAATTGTTCAGATAATAATAATTATAATCTTAATTGTTCTTTCAGCTTTTTTCTCAAGCTCAGAAACAGCACTTACAACTGTAACAGCCCCAAGAGTAAGAATGATGCTCGATGAGAAACTGAAAAATGCAGAAACGCTTAAAAAAGTTTTAGACAGAAAATCGAAAATGTTAAGCGTTATCTTGATTTGCAATAACATTGTAAATCTTTCGGCATCAGCTTTGATGACAGTCCTTTTTCAGAACATCTTAGGCAATGAATATGTAAGCATCGGAACGGGAATTCTTACTCTTTTAATTCTTATATTTGGCGAAGTCGCACCAAAAACAATGGCGACCTATAAGGCGGATTTGCTTTCTTTAAAATTCTGTAAAGTAATCTGGGCGCTAATGGTAATTTTTACGCCTTTAGCTTTTATCATAAATTTCCTTGCATCGGGAGTTTTAAAGCTTTTTGGCGTTGATAAGAAGAAGGGCCAGACAATAACTGAAAAAGAATTAAGAACTATTGTTGACGTAAGCCATGAAGAAGGAATAATCGAGCAGGAAGAAAAAACTTTCATTAATAATGTTTTTGATTTTTCTGATACAACAGTAAAAGAAATAATGGTTCCTAGAATCAATGTAAAAACTGTTAAAGAAGATTTTTCTTATGGCGAATTAAGGGATGTTTTTGATGAAGAGCATTTCACAAGACTTCCTGTACTTGATAAAAATGAAAAAATCATTGGCCTTGTTAACATAAAAGATTTTGCCTTTTATCCTGATGATAAAAGAAGTCAGTTTAAAATCAGTGACATAATAAGGCCTGTCGAATATACTTTTGAAAAAAAGAATGTGCTTGAACTATTGCATGACATTAAGCAGTCGAATGTTAATATGCTCGTCGTTTTAGATGAGTATGGAGATACTGCAGGCATAATTACAATCGAGGATTTGCTTGAAGAACTTGTAGGTGACATTCGTGATGAGTATGATGAGCACGAAGTAAAAGACGTGCAAAAACTTTCTGATGATGAATATTTAGTTAAGGGCTACATAAGCCTTGATGACATAAATGATAAACTAAAAACTAATCTTGACTCAGAAGAATTTGATTCAATTGGCGGACTTTTAATAGAGCAGCTCGGAAAAATACCGGATGTTGGAAATTCGGCAGTTGTCTCGGGCGTTGAACTTACGGCAACTAAAGTTGATAAGGGACGAATTGAAGAAGTTAAGATTAAAATTTTGAAGAATGAATGAAAATTTAGAAAAAAAGCTTAATACAGGTCTTACAAAAAAAGAGGTCGACGAAAGAATTGAAAGAGGCCTTATTAATGGTGAGCTTAAAGTAAGAACAAAAACTTACGGGCAGATAGTTAAGCAAAACGCGCTTACTTTGTTTAACTTAATTAACGTAATTCTTTTGGCTGCCATTGTTTATGTGGGCTCTTGGAAAAACGGGCTTTTCTTTTTTGTTGTTCTTGCAAACTTTGCAATTGGAGTTGTCCAGGAAGTAAGAGCTAAGAAAACGATTGAAAAGCTTTCTTTGATTGCAACTCCTAAAGCAAATGTTTTGCGCGATGGAACTTTCCAGATCATTGATACAAAGGACATTGTATTAGGAGATATTGTCCAGCTTAAAAATGGAAACCAGATTTCTGCGGATGCCGTAATTTTAGATGGCGAATGCGAAGTTAATGAAAGCATGATAACAGGAGAGAGTATTCCTATTACAAAGAAAAAAGGCGACCATATTTTCTCGGGAAGTTTCTTGGTTTCAGGAAGAGTAATTGCAGAGACTGAGCATGTCGGAAAAGATAATTATGTAAATAAAATAACAATGGGCGTTAAATACGAAAGAAGCACTGACTCCGTTATTATGCGCTCTGTAAAGATGATTATAAGAACGGTCGGCATTGCCTTAATTCCTTTATCTTTTTTGCTTATCTGGAATAATTTCTTTAGAGTGGACCAGGATTTTGTTGATGCGGTTGTAAGAACTGTTGCTGCAATTTCATCAATGATTCCGGGAGGTCTTGTTCTTCTTGTAAGTCTTGTACTAGCTGTCAGCGTTGTAAGGCTTGCCCAGCATAAAACTCTTGTGCAGGATCTTTTCTGCGTAGAAAATCTTGCCAGGGTTGATGTGCTTTGTCTTGACAAAACAGGAACCATAACAGAAGGAAGAATGGCTGTTGAGAACATAGAAGTCTTAAAGGATCATGTGCTTGACAATCTTATTCAGGATGTTTCTGTTGAAGAGACTAAAATTGAAGACCCTGTCCACAGGGCAATCTATAAATTTTCTATTAATAGCACGGATGAAAATCCGACAATAAATGCAATAAGAGATTATTATGATATTTCAAGTGAAATGCTTGAAGAAAATTTAAGTAAAAAGCAGGATGGCATTAGCTTCATTCCTTTTTCATCTGAGAAAAAGTGGAGCCTTGCTTATTTTGAGGATGAGAAAAAATCTTATGTCTTAGGCGCACTCGAATTTGTCTGCCCTGATTATTATGAGAAGCAAAAAGAAAAAGTAAGAGAATTTGCTAATCGCGCAAAAAGAGTGCTTGTTTTTGCTGAATCTTCTAACAAGCCGGAAGAAAAAAATCTTCCGGAAGGCTTAAGTCCTGTTGGCTTAATTGTTATCGGAGATAAGATAAGAGAAAATGCAAAAGATACTTTTGATTACTTTGCACGTGAAGAAGTAACGCTTAAGGTTATTTCAGGGGATGACCC
>R19__coassemble_904_pt1 | contig 11716 bp, 11 predicted proteins | sample R19__metabat2_low_PE_008 | metagenome-assembled genome bin R19 | reverse complement strand
GCACGAAATCACCTGGCATATAAAAAGAGGTAAACTGGATTCCGTATCTGTACTCACTGATTTCCTTAAAAACGCCATCCGCAATTCTCTGTGTTGTTTCTCCAAGATCATAGCCCGGAAACATTCGATTTATATCCGTATTGTCAGTTGGCCAGAATCTTTTCTGCACATTTACAGAATAAGGATTAATAGACGGAATAATAAGCACTTTATTGCCTTCCATTATTCTTCCTTCATCCTCCAGCTGTTTCATTTTTTTAACCAACTGAGAACAACAGTAAATCTGCTGCACCTCATTTCCTCTGGAATTTCCCACTATGCACACAGATTTATCACCACTGCCAAACTCATATCCTGTTACTCGGAAATCGTCGCGATACATTCCCTTTATTTCATAAATGATCTTTTTATTCATGCTGGCAAACCTCCTCTTTGAGAATTCTTCCCATTAAAGACCCTTCATCAACAATAGGATAATCCCTGATAGTAAAAAGCATTCCTTTTATTGGAGCCTTTACCTCATCCAAAACTTTTCCGCGCAGAGGATCTACAATTATACCTATTATGTCATCTTTTTTCAGCCTTGCGCCATGCTTTACAGACGGAACAAACAGACCGCTTGCAGATGCATTTAAATAACTCACATCCTCCGGGTCCATAGATACCATAGGCTTCTTTACCGGTCCTGTTTCTCCTGACCAGATTCCCAGTTTCTTCATCAAATTAAATATTCCATCCACCAGACTGTTTCCATATTCCAAAGTCAGCCTCATGCCTACACCCATTTCCACAACAAGCACAGGTGTGCCAATTTTATTTAAGCTGTATGCAAAGGTGGACTCAAGTACTGTGGATGCACCGTGCACCCAAATAAAATCCACATTCGCCTCCCTTGCAAGTGGTAGCAGCTTATCCTTATGAAGTTCATTGATACGAATCTGTGGAATCTCTGTCAGATAAATATTGCTGGCATGAATATCCAGAACACAGTCAGAGCCTTCCACATCCTCAATTATTCCCGCTGCCAGAAACTCTGTCATGTTGCCATCGATATTTCCGGGGAAAAGTCTGTTCATGTCAAGATCAAAGGCCGGTATCCCTCTTGTGATGGAATCAATTCCCAAAGGATTCATTGCAGGATAAATGTCAACAATGCCCTTCAATTTTTCATATTCTTCCGCAATCCTTCTCTGCAATTCAAAGCATACATACTGCCCTTCAAGTTCATCTCCATGAATTCCGGTCACCACGCTTATTCTGGGTAAATTTTTGATTTTGTCAGCGAACTTTTCTTCATCTGAAATATTTTCCAATTCCTTCGGAAGAATTCTATTCTTCTTTATCATAAGCTTTTCGTCTACCGGCAGAGCCACGCTTGTCACAGTTGTAATCATTTTTTCTCCTTCACTAATACAATCTCTCAACCAAAACACTGATCTGTTGCTGCTGCTTTCCACCACCCCACATAACACCGCGGTTTATGGCGCAGTCTAAGGCATCCCTGCCAACACCAAGCTTAATATAATTTTCATCAATTTCCTTATTGTGGGTTGGATCAAATCCAAGGAAAAATCCATCACAGGCTGCCTCAACCCAGGCATGGCTTTCACCCTCTCCTACAATAAGTCCACACACATAACGGGCCGGTATGTCAAAAAGTTTCAACAAGCAAATATAAATATGTGCAAAATCCTGACAGACCCCCTTTCCAAGTTCAAAGGCTTCTTCAGCAGTTGTATCAACCTCTGTGCAGCCCTTTTCATAAGCCAGCTTCTTTGAAATCTTTTCCATGATACAGCTGCACTTTTCTTCTTTAGTTTCCTTATTTAAAACATCACTCTCAATTTCTTTCGCAAATGCTAAAATTTTATCTCCCGGAATGCATTTCCCATAAGGATACTTATACATTCCCAGTCTGTTTTCACTGACTCTGTCACAGCGGTTGCCCTTATCTGTTTCCACCATGCCCTTTATTCCGTATTCAAATACATCGTGAGGAATATTTTCACAGCCATAGATTTGCCTGTTTCCAAAGGAATCCATTCCTTCGGCATACCTGGCAGGAGGTACAATGCTTATTTCATAGGACATGCTCTTCTGCCTATAGTCATCTGCGGGAACAGACTTTATAGTGTAATAGCATTTAGAAATCTCTTCCTCATAGCTTATCTTCATTTTATATTCATAACTTAAAAACGCCACTTTTTACCCTTCCTTTCGATTACTGCCATAATATGCTTCTTTGATTTTACAAAGCTTTTATGCCACAATCGCCTCCACACAGGAAATCAAAGCATCATAATCAGGATTTTCAGTTTCCACCAGATGTCCTATTTTACTAAGCGCTGTCTCATTTATCTTCATGCCACTTCGTAAGACTCGGGGAATCATCCTGTGAATTTCCCTTTCTATTTTTTTCTTTTCTATTTCCAGTCTTGCATACAGATCGATACGCTCAATCCGTTTTCCAGCCTTAATGATATTTCTGATTTGTTCTGAATCCACCTGATCATCAACAATCCCCCAAAAGGATAAGAGCTCGTCCGTTATCTGCTGAAGTTCAATAAGAGGTGACTCGGAGGTTGCTGCATTATTCATGGCATATATCGCCATCTGAATATAGGACAAAGCGTCAGACCCAATGGTTTCTCTAAGTACGATTGCATTGTCGTAAGCCCGATTCAGATTACTTATGATAGAATCCGGGACCATTTCATCAAAGGGATATCTCCTGAGGAAATCCTCCTTATCTGTATATATATTTGGAATATCCAGGGATTCACAATATTTCCCAAAGCTATCCTGCGTCTCATCAATCATTCTGTCAAAGCTTTCTGCATATACCTTAAGTGTTGTATACACCCTCTCTGTGTATCTGCCTAACCAATAAAGGTGATCAACCTGTTCTACTGAGATAATACCCATGTGTCCTTAAAACCTCCTCCTTGCGATGAATTAACAATAAACGATGCCGGATTTCTGGAAAACCTTGTCAGTCCACTGGCCCATACATAAGGCTCATCTGCCATCAGCACAAAGGCCCTTAGGTCTGCTTTTCTTGGAACAATCTCACCCTCATCCAGAATATCCAAGTCCTGAAAATCTATTACCTCCTGAGTGATAAATCGTCTTGGTTCAGCCTTTAAGAGTTCTATAAAATCCTCCTTCTGCTTTGCTGTCATGCTATTTCCGAATACCACGCCGTAGCCTCCGGCCTCCGCTACATCCTTGAGCACCAGGTCATCAAAATGCTCAAGAGTATATTTCATGTCCTCCTCATAGAACGGCAGATAGGTCGGCGCATTCTTAAGGATTGGCTCCTCCCCAAGATAATATTTAATCATCTTCGGTACAAAATAATAAATTCCCTTGTCATCTGCCACGCCATTTCCCGGTGCGTTTAAAAGCGCCACATTTCCTTTGCGGAATACGTCATAAATGTGAGGGATACCAATAAGCGACTCCGGATTAAAATTCATGGGATCTATGTATTCATCGGAAATTCTCCTGTAAACTGCACCGACTTTTTCCTTATTGCCGGTTGCTGTTACATAATAGAGAATATCGTTCTCCACAAAAAGCTCAGATCCTGTCACCAGATGGGCGCCGGTCTTTTCAGCCAGATAGGAATGTTCAAAATAAGCTGCATTATACCTGCCCGGTGTCAGAATGACCGTGTGGCCTCCTGTGTTCACATAGTCCATGGTCTTTCTGAGAAGCTTTGCATAATCACGGTTGTCAATAAGCCTGGTATTATGAAAAGTATCAGGAGAACTCTTTCTGCACAGGTCTCTTGCAATCATGGGATAGGAAGCGCCGGAAGGAACACGCAAATTATCTTCCAAAATGTACCACTCTCCGTCCTTGCCCTTTACCAGGTCAATACCAGAAATATGTGAATAGACTCCCTTCACAGGCAGTACCCCTTCACACTCAGCCATGTAACCTGATGAAGCAAAGATAAAATCCTCCGGTACCACCCCGTCCTTCACAATCTTTTTCTCCGAATAAATATCCTTCAAAAAAAGATTGAGGGCTAAAACTCTCTGTTTAAGCCCTTTTTCCAACATTTCAAATTCGGTATGTTCAATAATTCTCGGTATGGAATCAAAAGGAAATAGCTGTTCTTTAAAGGTTCCGTTTTTGTAAATTCCGAATTTTACTCCGTATCGGGCCAACAGATCATTAATCTTGTCTGTCTGCTTAAGTAGCTGTCGCTCCTGTTGCTGCATTTTGTTTGTCCTCCTTTCATCACTCCCAAAACTAAAAAAGCGCCTATGCCTTTTGCATAAGCGCCTTTGCTCATTAACATCAGTAATTTTCAAAAAATAAAAGGCGTTCTGCTAAGCAGAACGCCTTTGTCCACAATTTACTAGACAATAACATAATGCTGTTCAACATGTCAAGCGTTTTATTATCGCCTTTATTAGTTTTACATATTTATTTACTCATGAAGACTGCTGTTACTGTATCCTTCCTCGATTGCTGCATTTGCATCCTCGTCAAGTTCTTTTGCAACTTCTTCCGGTGTCTTGTCGCCTCTTACAAGATCCTGCATATGAAGGTAGAATACATCTCTAACGCCAAGCCAGTTCGGATTTCCTCCGGTAAAGTTAACGCCCTTGTCTGCATTATCGATATATTTCTGATATGGTTCCAAGAAATCCGCATACTTTTCGGCAACGCTTGTGTTGCTTGCTTGCTTGCTTGCTTAAAAATACGCGACCGAACATAACTTTGCAACCCCTTTTTAAAAATTTTTGTAATGGGTACATATCCCCATAATCGATTTTATTTTATCACAGTTTCTGCCATTTGCACATTATGATTTTGGTAAAAACAATTCACAGCATTACTCGGAAATGATACAATTAGGATGTACACAGAAGTTTTAAAATAAAACATCATATAGAACAGAAAACATAAAGAGGAGCGGAAGCTTTAGAATAAAACATCATATAGAGTAGAAAATATAAAGAGGAGTGGAAACCATTGAGAAATAAGATAGTTTACATAGTAGCAGCCGGTATTATTGCGACCAGTATTTTCACAGGATGCGGACAGACAGACACGTCACAATCCACACAATCCGAACAATCTGCACAATCCGAACAATCTACACAATCCACACAATCCGAACAATCCGCGCAATCCGCCAGAACATACAGTCTGTCTTCATCTGTCGAAGTTGAAGGAAGGCAGGGAATTGCACTGGAAGGGGATTATTATTATGTCAGTGGATCAACGGAACTGGTACGCTACGATAAGGACTGGAATATCGTTGCTGAAAATAAAGATCCTTTTTCGGAAGGGTATACGGCTGAGGTCAATCATATAGGTGATATCGATGTTTATAACGGTGAAGTCTACTGCGGTGTTGAAAAATTTCTCGACGGCGAAGCTTCCAATATTCAGATAGCCATTTATGACGCAGAGACATTGAAATTGAAAAGAACATTTCCATTTGACGAATCCAGCGGCCAGACGGAATGCTCCGGCATTGCTGTCAATCCGGATAACGAAACGGTCTGGATGAGCTCCTGGGCGGATGGTGATTCCGGCCGGTATCTGTATGAATATGATCTGAATTCCGGAAAATATTTGAGAAAAGTTCATATGCACGCCGTTCCGCAGTGGATTCAGGGTGTAGCTTATTACGATGGTTTATATTATGTAACGGCGGACGACGGCGATGCCGATTATGACGAGCCGGATCACGTCTATCGCTTAGATATCGAAGATGAAAGAACAGAGGTAACAACAGTTGAGGAACTGACCCTGAACGATGTGACCAGACAGGGTGAAATTGAAGGGCTTTCCTTTGATGCAGAGAATAAGGAACTTTTGGTCCTGTACAACAGAGGAGCCAGGATCATACTCGGCATGCCCACCGGTTTTTATGACGGGTATGACGAGGAAATTCACGAAGTATATACCTACAATTTTCAGTGATATGGGAACGGAAGTTACTTAAAGGTCTTGGGATTCATTCCCGCGTTAACCATTCGGCTATATCGGCAACAATAATTCCTTCAAACTGGTATTCTTCCTGATTTGTTCTGGCCAGTATCATCTTCGGATAAGCATCTTTTATCGACAAAAGCGGAGAATATTCTCGTTCAAATGTTTCCGGATTGTCAATATACTCCGACACTTGGATATAAAGTTTCTCGTTCCTTTTGATGGCAACAAAATCTATTTCTTTTTTGTACAATACACCCGCATATACCTCATAGCCTCGTCTTTTAAGTTCCAGTGCAACGATATTTTCTGAAATCCTGCCATAATCCGGATTGCGGTTTCCAAGTCTTGCATTTCTGAAAGTTGGATCAGCAAGATAATATTTATCATTGGATGCGAGATACTTTTTCCCACGAATATCGTATCTTCTGATTTTATAAAAACCATAGGCATTGCACAGGTAACTGATATATGCTCCCACGGTCTTATCATTTGTTTTAATTTTGTTAGAAACCAGTGTATCCGCCATTTTATTTGCTGATATAATATTGGAAACATTGTCCATCAGGTAATCAATGATTTTTTCAAGCAACGGTAAATTTCGGATTTTATATTTATTTACAATATCTCGAATTATAAGTGTCGACCACACATCATTTAGATATCTGCAACGGTCATTTTCCTCAGCATAAACATATGCTCCCGACATACCACCCGTTTTTCTATATTCATTATATGCTGCATATGCATCTGAAAGCTGAAAATATGCCATATACTCTTTTAACGAGAATGGAAACACCTCGATGCTGAAAGTACGGCCTGTAAAAAGTGTCGCCAGATCACTGCTCAGCAAAAATGCATTGGAACCAGTAATGTATATATCATATTTTCCAGATGCATGGAGGCTGTTTACTGTCAACTCAAACTTTTCACACATTTGTACTTCATCAATAAAGAGATAATTATTTTTACCTTCGACGTAATGCATTTTTATGTACGAATTCAGTTTGTGATAATCTTTAAGCTCTTCAAACTCGATATCTGTAAAATCAATGCTTATAATATTAGCGTCCTTGTCATCTTTGCGCACATATTCAATAAACATTTCCATGAGCTTTGATTTTCCACATCGCCTGATTCCGGTAATAATCTTTATGTCAGGCACGCCTCTAACACGCTTAAGCTGTTCCATATAGAGCGGTCTCTCAATCAATCTCATTGCGTCACCTCCAATACAGGCATTATATCATCTAATTCGAGAAAATCAATATTTTTCATTTTCTCGAATTAGTTTAATTGTAGCATTACAATTGATGTGACACTTTAATCGTATAAAAAAGCGATTGTTTCTTTTAGAATGTTAATCACCACAAAAAACAAAAAACTAAAAGGAGCCAATCGCTATGAAAACTATAACACATTTACAACGATATTTGCCAAATAAATTAGTGACAACAGGGACGTACCCCGTTGTCACTTTTATTTTTTCTTCGGCGCATAATCTTTCATTTCCGGGATGGCGCCTGAGGCCACTGCCCAGAAATATAAGCTTGCCACGCTGCAGTACGGCGAAAGCCTTCTGCGATATTTTTCAAAAAGTTTCCTGTCGATTTTTCTGTGATGATAGACCATCCGCATGCCTCTGAGGATAGCTAAGTCGTCAAAGCTTAAAATGTTCGGCCTTTGCAGACAAAAGAGCAAAATCATTTCTGCAGTCCATACGCCAATTCCCTTTAAACCGGACAAGGCTTTTATCGCATCCGCATCGCTCATATGCTCAACGGCATCGAGGTCAAACTCTCCCCTTACGATTTTTCTAGAAAAGTCCTTGATGTACTCCGCTTTTCTGAATGTCATTCCAAAAGACTGCAGTTCATCTGTTGAAGCAGCATCTATAATCTCCGGCGTAACGCTTCCAAATTTTTCATTCATTCGCTTCCATATTGTCTGCTGGGCTTTTGTTGAAATCTGCTGCCCGATAATGCAGTGCACAACTGAAGAAAACAAATCCGTATCCACCTCGCGGTCGATATGTCCGAGCCGGTCAATGACATCTGAAAGCTTTTCGTCCTTTGATTTTAAATATTCAATTTCCTTATTTCCATATTTGAAATATCCCATCACTCATGCTTTGCATTCTTCGCATCGCTTATCAGCTGTTCCGGATTTTTAAGCTGCTCTTCGGTATACATAAGCTTTGCTTCATCTGCGATGCGCATATTTCTGCTGTTCCATGGCGGAAGTGGCCAGTCGCCTAATGACTTGGAATATACGCACAGCAGGTTCGCCATCATTTCAGGTTCCTCCGGGCAATTATATAACTCCGCGGTATAGCCGTTGCGCTCATAAAAATTCCTGGTTGCTTCGTTATTGTCCGTCTCGGTATAGAGCCTTGAATACTTGTAGCCTAATCGGCGCAGCTCTTCTTCGTGCAGCTTCAGCATTTTCGATCCGTAATGATTTCTTCTCATTTCAGGTACGACACCGAACCAGCCCAAAAAAGCACTTTCCTTATCTTCCGGCACAATGTAAAAGCCGGTAAGTCCAATTAAATTTTCTTCATCATATACCAGGTAATATCTGGACTGGATCTCTGCCATCTCGCCGTTGATTACCTTTGTATAAGGATCCGATTCCGGCGGCAGCCAGCTGAAAGTTTTATGATAAGTTTCCAGCGCCAAGTCAAGATTATCTTTTGTAATTAAAACTAAATTCATTGTTTTTATTCCTTTCTACTTCTACTCAACCACTTTATTGCTATTTTTATATCACTTTCGGCCGGTGCTTTTTTTGCTTTTTAATTTATTTGCATAATTTTTTAGTACTTATTATTTTATCATATTTGCGGATTGAAAAAAATATTTGTAGTCAAAAAAAGAGCGTTGCTTTAAACGCCCTTTTATAGCATATTCTCATTATTTTTTATTTGATTTCCCAACGTCTCGTTCATGCTGCCTGTTCTGTATCCAAGCACATCTAGTGCAACATAATCAAAGCCATATTCCTTGAATTTTTCGTAAACTGTTTTTCTATTTTCATCTTCCATGAATTTTGGAAACTCTTCAGGAAGAAGTTCTATTCGCGCAAGGTTGTTGTGGATTCTGACTCTCAGCTGGTGAAATCCCATGTCAAGCAGAAGCTGCTCTGCTTCATCCACCATTTTAAGTTTTTCTTCAGTGATTAAATCGCCATATGGAAATCTGCTTGAAAGACATGCAAAAGACTGCTTGTTCCATGTCGGAATTTCAAAATATTTTGAAAGACCCCTTATTTCCTGCTTTGTAAAGCCAAGCTCTCTTAATGGGCTTTTTATGTTAAGCTCTTCAATTGCCTTTATGCCAGGCCTAAAGTCGCCATCATCATCAAGATTTGACCCTTCAATAATTTCTCTTATTCCCTGCTCTTTTGCAATTTTTAAGATTCTTTCAAAAATTTCATGCTTGCAAAGATAGCAGCGATTCTTTGGATTCTGCGCAAAGCCTTCAATTTTAAGCTCATCAACTTTAACGACAAAATGGCGCACGCCCATTTCTTTGCAAATTTTCTTTGCCTCGTTCAGCTCTCTTTTTGGAAATGAACTTAACGAAGTCGTTACCGCTATGGCGCGGTCTTTTAAGGCCTCATGCGCCGCATATAATAAAAACGTCGAATCCACTCCGCTTGAAAAAGCAACCGCCACACTTTTCATCGACGCTATATATTCTTTTAATTTTTCATATTTTTTAAGCAGTTCGTTATCGATTTCTTTCATTAGAAAAGGCCTTCCTTTCCTGTAAGATCTTTTACGACCTCGCCTGCAATAATCAGTCCCGCAACAGACGGCACAAATGCAACGCTTCCCGGGATATCGCGCTTTTCGGTGCGTTCATTTTCTGCATCGCTAAAGTTTGTGGAAATGCCTTCAATCGGGCGGGTTGGCTTTTCTTCCGAATATACAACCTTAAGCTTTTTAACTCCTCGCTTCTTAAGCTCGTGGCGCATGACTTTTGCAAGCGGGCACATTTTTGTTTTATAAATATCTGCCACTTTAAATGCACTGGCCTCAAGCTTGTTGCCGGCGCCCATGGAGCTTATGATTGGAACGCCTTCCTTTTCGCACTTCATTACAAGTTCGATTTTTGCAGTCACCGTGTCAACCGCATCCACTACATAATCATATTCATTAAAAGGAAATTCATCTGCGTTTTCCGGCAGAAAGAAACACTTGTAAATTCTCACATCCACATCCGGATTTATTTCAAGCATTCTGTCGCGCATGACTTCTGTTTTATATTGTCCGATAGTTTTCCTTGTTGCAATAATCTGCCTGTTGAGATTTGTAAGGCAGACTTTATCATCATCAATTAAATCGAAGGCTCCGACTCCGCTTCTTACAAGCGCTTCGCAGACAAAGCCTCCGACACCGCCAACGCCAAAAACCGCCACCCTGGCGTTCTTTAATTTATCCATCGAATCTTCTCCTAAGAGAAGCTGCGTTCTTGAAAATTGTGTAAGCATGGCAAACCCCTGATTTAAAATTTGTTCATCATAGCTTCTCTTAAGAGAAGCTGCGCTCTTGAAAATTATGTAAACTTGGTAAAGCTCTGATTTAAAATTTGTTCATCATAACTTCTCCTAAGAAAAGCTGCGCTCTTGAAAATTATGTAGGCTTGGTAAACCTCTGGTTTAAAATTTGTTCATCATAGCTTCTCCTAAGAGAAGCTGCGCTCGAATTAACTTATTGATAGAATATATTTTATTATATGAGGTGTCAAACAATTCGCTTAATTTAAGGGATTTTTTGTTTACAAAAAGAGCTTCATAATATAAAATATATGCATATATAGGGCAAAACCGCGGAAACGCGGCGACGCAAAGCTATAGGGTCTTAACATTTGAAAGGCAGCCAGTTGCAAAAATATTTTAAAAATCGGCGGCTTTTTCCATGGGAAGAAGTCGTTTTTAAATTTAACCACTGCCAGCGAAACCTATTAAGCTTATAACATCCTTCAGTAAAAGCTGAAAACGGATTTGCGCATAGTACAAAAGCGAAGCGGGGAATTTTCTTCCCCGCTTCGTCTCTTTTTATGTAAAAAACTTTTCCTCCCCATCCCGTAGGCTTTACGTTCTTTTCCTTATGAAACTTAGCGGGACGGGGAGACTTTGCTCCCCATCCCGCAGACTTTACATACTTTTTCTTCTGAAACTTAACGGGACGGGGAGACTTTCCTCCCCATCCCGCAGACTTTACGTTCTTTTCCCTCTGAAACTTAACGGGACGGGGAGACTTTCCTCCCCATCCCGCAATAAATTTACTTTATATTTTTCTCTGCAACTTCGTTAACAATTTCTTTCATCTCATCCAAATGAAGCATCATGTCTTTGAAAAGCGCAAGCTGCGCACGCGCACGCACCAGGTTGTGCTCCGCGTAATCGATGCGGAAATATTTGTCGCCCGTCAGGTAGTCGTCTAAGAATCGGCTTGCAAGCTCGAGCGTGATGATTGCTGCGCCATCTGCCATGGTCGCGATTTCCTCTGGCGTTAAAAGATTTGCAATTTCTCCGACGAAGCCTTCTGTGAATGCGCGGAACAATTTAAGGTCCAGCTTCATCTTGCTTACATCTTTTTCATCTTCCACAGCGGTGCATGCTGCGAAACGGATTGTGTCACCAAAGTCGTGGCAGACAAGGCCCGGCATGCATGTGTCGAGGTCGATGATAACGAGCGGATCCAAAGTTTTGTGATCAAACAGGACGTTGTTTGTCTTCGTGTCAT
>R19__coassemble_893_pt1 | contig 11824 bp, 7 predicted proteins | sample R19__metabat2_low_PE_008 | metagenome-assembled genome bin R19 | reverse complement strand
ATATTACAGCTCAGCTTGATGCATCAAGCACTAGTGACTTAGAAAAACTATTTGAGATAGAAAATAGAAACAATCAATATATGAATGTTATTAAAGGCCTGACTTTAGAGTATGCAAATGTTTTCATGGTTAATTTAGATGATGAATCATATGTTCCATTCAGAATTAATGATATAACAAATAAAATGGTAAGATCCGCCCTTGAATCACAGCATAGTTATAAAGAGGTTGTATCTTATTATATTCAGAAATTTGTAATTGAAGAAGACAGGGAGAGCATGCAATGCCTTGTGAATCCGGTTCAGATTAAGGAAATGCTGAGAGATAAGGGCTATTTCAATATTAATTACAGATCTTTTAGAGAAGGCGAAGTGGTTTATTGTCAGGCGAAGGTTGCTCTTGGTAATGTGGGAGATAATGAGGTTGTTCTGGCATTTAGAAATATTGATGAAGATGCTCGTTTAAGAAAATCTCTGGAAAAAGAATCAAGACAAGATTCGCTTACAGGACTTTTAAACAGAAAAGCGTTTAAAAACGATATACTGCAGGTGACTTATTCCAATAAAGCTTTAAACGCAGCTTTCATTTTCATTGACTTAGATAATTTTAAAAATGTAAATGACACTTTAGGTCATGCAATGGGCGATAAAGCTATAGCAGATACAGCAGAAAAACTCAAGAGAGTTTTCAGAAGAAATGATATTATAGGCCGTTATGGAGGAGATGAATTTTGTATCTTCATTAAAGATATTCCAAAGGATCTTTTAATTCAAAGGCTTGAATATTGCCTTGAAGAACTTAAGGAAACCTATAAAAAAGGATTAAAGGAAATAAGTATAACAGCAAGCATTGGCATTGCTTATTACGAAAATTATATTAAATTTGATTTGGCAAGAATGTCAGAGCAGGCAGATGATGCTCTTTATAAAGCAAAAAAAGAAGGCAGAAACAGATTCATTATTGATGAATATAAGCGCGAACAATAGCTAAAATGTAAATAAAGATGAAAGTAAAAGAAGCAGAAAAAAAGATGCTTATGCAAAAATGCAAATATTTTAAAGATTGTGGTGGATGCAGCCTTTGGAATTTAAATTATAATGAGCAGCTTAAGAAAAAACAAAAATATATGGAAAATCTGCTAAAGAATTTTGGAAAACCAAAGCAAATTATTGGAATGAAAAATCCTTTGTTCTATCGTAACAAAGTCCATCATGGATTTACAAAAGACAGAAGTGGAAACATTATCTCGGGACCCTATGAAAAAGGGTCCCATTGGATTATTAATGCAGATACATGTCTGATAGAAGATGAGATATGTCAGAAAATTGCAAAGAGTGTGGCAATAGTCTCAAAAAAAATGCGCGTGCCAATCTATAACGAAAAAACAGGACACGGTGTAATGAGAAGAGTTCTTGTACGCCGTGGTTTTAAAACAAATGAGATAATGGTTGTTCTCGTTGTGGGCGACAGAAAATTTATTAAAAAAAGAGAATTTGCAAAAGAACTTTTGAAAATCCATCCAGAAATAACAACAATCATTTCAAATCTGAACGATAAAAGAACCAGCATGATATTAGGTGACAAAGAAGAGGTCCTTTATGGTGAGGGATTTATTAGAGATGAAATTTTAGGATGCACATTTAGAATTTCTTCTAAATCTTTTTATCAGGTAAATCCTGTTCAGACTGAAATTCTCTATCAGACGGCAATAGACTTTGCGGACCTTAAAGGAAAAGAAACAATAATTGACGCCTATTCAGGAATTGGAACAATAGGCCAGATTGCTGCCTCAAAAGCTAAGAGACTTATAGGAATAGAATTAAATCCTGATGCAGTAAAAGATGCAAGAGAAAATGCAAAAGAAAATAAAATAGAAAATTCAAAATATATCTGCGCTGATGCCGGGAAAATCATGGTTGAAATGGCACAAAGAGGCGAAAAGGCAGATGTGGTCTTCTTAGATCCGCCAAGAAGCGGTTGTACAATTTCTTTTATGAAGGCAGTGGTGAAAATAAACCCTGAAAAAATAGTTTATGTTTCATGCGGCCCTGAAAGCCTGAAAATAAATTTGGAATTTTTTAAAGAGCAAGGGTATGAAATAAAAGAAATTCAGCCTGTAGATATGTTCCCGTTTACGGAGCACGTTGAATCAGTTTCGTTACTTGTAAAAGTGTAAGCTAAAGCATAGCAGTAACTGCATTGGAGAAGTTTCATGGAAAAGTATTTTGAAATAAATAAAAACGGTCAAAATATCAGATGCAAACTTTATTATGATAAAAGTAAACCGATTGAAAAAGTAGTTCTTTACGGACACGGATTTGCAGGACATAAAGATAATACTGCTACATATAAATTTGCAGACAGAATTTTGACAAAGTATAAAGGAATAGCAGTTTTGATTTTTAACATGCCATGCCATGGCGATGATGTTAAAAAGAAACTGATTCTTGATGACTGCTTAAATTATATAAAGCTTGCGATTGAATTTATAAAAGAAGAAATTCATGCATCAGAGATTTATTCTTATGCTACCAGTTTTGGTGGATATCTGATATTGAAATATATTCATAAGTTTGGAAATCCATTTGAGAAAATTGCACTAAGGTGCCCTGCAATAAACATGGCAGAAACTTTAACTAAAAAAGTTATAAAAGAAGATGAGCTTTCAAAACTTTTAAAAGGTAAACCAGTACCAGTTGGATTTGACATGAAAATTGAGATAACTCTTAAGTTTATTCAGGAACTGGAAAAAGAAGACATTAGAAAATATGATTACATCGACTATGCTGACGATATTCTGATTTTGCATGGAACAAAAGATGAAGTGATTCCAATCGAAGAAAGCAGGGCCTTTGCTGAAAATAATGTAATAGAATTTATTCCTGTGGAAAATGCAGACCACAGATTTCAGAATCCGGCCTCAATGGAATTTGCCACAAAAAAGGTTTTAGAATTTTTCTATAACAATTAAAAAAGAGGGATTTAAATGGAGTTGTATCTAGCGCCCATGGAAGGCGTTACAGGATTTGTTATAAGAAATGCAGTTAATAAAAATTTTAAGTGCATTGACAAATTTTTCACGCCCTTTATTCCTGCTCAAAAGCGATTAAGCCAAAAAATTCTTAAAGACTTAGCACCTGAAAATAACGAAGGCATGTATCTTGTGCCTCAGCTTATCTCCAACAGTTCAGAAGAAATTTTAGAAATGATTCAGATTTTAAAAGACCTTGGATTTAATGAATTTAATTTAAATCTTGGGTGTCCTTCGAAAACTGTTGTTGGCAAAAAAAGAGGAAGCGGCATGCTTACTGATTTAGAAATGCTTGATAATTTTTTAGGTGAAATATATGAAAAAGCAGATGTGCCTGTTTCGGTAAAAACAAGAATTGGTTTTTATGAAACGGAGGAATGGCCTGAAATTCTTAAAATCTATAAAAAATATCCAATAAGCGAGCTCATTATTCATCCAAGAATCCAAAAAGAAATGTATAAAGGAAGACCACACTTAGATGCTTTTAAATTAGCATATGATAAATTGGGCCCCAAAAAGCTTATTTATAATGGAGACATCTGGAATAAAGAAGATTATGAAAAAATAAAAAAAGAATTTCCTGATTTAAAAGCAATTATGATGGGAAGAGGACTTTTGTCTGACCCTGAAATTTTAAATGGAATATCAGCCACAAATGGAAAATCATCAAATTTCTTTAGCGATGCATTTAATGGCTATAAGGGAACCATGAGTGAAAAAGATGCCATGATGCATATGAAAGAAATCTTTGCATTCAGAAAAATGAGTCATCCTGAAGAAGAAAAGCTGATTAAAAAAATCCTTAAATGTAATAGTGTATCTGAATATGATGTACTGGTTAAAGCACTTAATTTAAATTAAAATAATGTTAAAAAACATGTAAATCTTAAAGTATAAAACTAAAACAGGCATATAAGATTCATTATGGTATAATGCCTTTATTAAAATAAAAAGAGAAAGCATATGGCTATAGAACAAATAAGCTTTGTCATAGTTGCACTTTTGCCAACGCTTTTTACGGTGATTTTTTTATTGCTGGAGAAAAAGACAAAGTTTGGAAAAATGAAATATATGCACCGCCAGATTATAATCGGTGTAATCTTTGGAGCACTTGCGGTTTTAGGAACTGAATGTGGCATTCCGATTGAAGGCGCCCAGGTTAACTGCAGAGATGCTGCTGTTTTAACAGCAGGTCTTGTTTTTGGCGGCCCTGCGGGAATAATAGCAGGCTGTATTGGTGGAATTGAAAGAGCGCTTGCGATATTGTGGGGAGTAGGACAGTATACCTGGATAGCATGTGCTATTTCAACCTGTGTTGCCGGATTTTTTGGAGCAGCGCTCAGAAAATACATGTTTGATGAAAGAAAGCCGGGCTTCTTATTAAGTCTTGCAATAGGTGTTGTAATAGAAGTTTTCCATATGCTGATGATTTTGTTTACGCATATTCCAGATGCGACAAATGCACTTACTGTAATTGAAGCATGTACTCTTATAATGGTTATCGGAAACGCAGTTTCACTTTTTATTGCAGTTTTTGTTGCGACCCTAATCTCTGAAAACCGACTGTTTGAAGAAAGATCAAAAACTAAAATTACGTACACAATCCAGAGATGGCTTTTAGTTACGGTTGCAATTGCCTTTTTGATTTCAAGCTATTTCGTGTTCAGCATTCAGACAAATCTTTCAAATGTTCAGGAGCAGAAACTTCTTACAGTTGCCTTAGATGATGCTGAACAGGAAATTAATGATGCATATGAAAATAAGCTGATAAGATACATGGATGTCAGTGAATCAACTGCAGCTTTTTACTATAATAAAGAATATTATACCGATGTAGATAAAAAAATTCTTGATATTACAAGAAATTCTCATATAGGTCAGACTGGATTTACTCTTGTTTTTGACAAAAATTTTAATATATTAAGTGCTCCGGAAGATGTTTCTGAAGAACTTGCAACAAGTGCAGTTAAAATTATTCAGACCCCTAAAGAAAACGAAACTTTTAAGGCAGATATAGACGATGTTACTTATATCTGTAAATACAGATCTGTTAAAGAGTACTATGTCCTTTCGATGATTTCGCTTGATGAGGTTTATAGTTCAAGAAACACATCCACATATATAAATTCTTTTATGGAAATTCTTATCTTTGCGATAATGTTTGCCCTAATCTATATGCTTATTAAGAGAGTAATTGTTAATAAGCTTAATAAAATAAATAGTTCGCTTGGAAAAATAACCAAGGGCGATTTAAAAGAAGTTGTTGATGTAAGGTCGAACGCTGAATTCGTTTCTCTTTCTGATGACATTAATCTTACAGTTGATGCTCTTAAAAATCTTATTAACGAAGCAGAAAAAAGAATCGATGAAGAACTTCAGATGGCAAGGGAAATTCAAAAGTCGGCATTGCCTGATGCAGAAAAAGCACTTTCTAAAAAAGTTGGATTTGATATTCATGCAACAATGAACCCTGCAAAAGAAGTTGGCGGAGATTTCTATGATTTTTATATGACAGGAGATGAAACACTTAATTTCATTATTGCTGATGTTTCAGGAAAAGGAATTCCGGGAGCCATGTTCATGATGAGATCAAAGACAGAGCTCAGAACGCTTACCGAATCAGGACTTTCAATTGATGAGACTTTTACACAGGGAAACAATGCTCTGTGTGAAGGCAATGATTCAGGAATGTTTGTTACTGCATGGCAGGCACAGGTTGATTTAACAAACGGAAATATTGATTTTGCAAATGCCGGACATAATCCGCCTTTAATCAAAAGAAAAGACGGAAAGTTTGAGTATCTGAAAGAAAAAGCTGGATTTGTGCTTGCGGGAATAGATGGATTTAAATATAAGCTTCAGAAAATCAAGCTTGAGCCTGGAGATATTATCTTCATCTATACAGATGGTGTTACCGAAGCAAATAATAAGAACGAGGAACTCTTCGGAGAGGAAAGACTTCTTAATGCTGTAAACAGCATAGAATTTGAAAGCATGGAGGAATTCTGTGCTAAGGTTAAGGAAGAAGTGGACGCTTTCGTAGGTGATGCAGACCAATTTGATGACATGACAATGGTTGCATTTAGATTTGACGGAATAAAGCCGGTTCCACAGATAGACATTGAAGAAGCAGGCTTAGAAGATCTTGATAGCATAACAGCGTTTATTGAAAAAGAACTTGATGAACTTGCATGCCCAATGAAGGAAAAGATGCAGCTTTTAGTTGCAACAGATGAGATTTACAGTAATATAATAAAACATGGCTATAAAAAATCTAAAGGCCCTGTAACAGTAAAAGTCATTCCGTCAGAAGATCAAAGGGCTGTTTATTTAAGATTTGAAGATGAGGCAGAGCCATATAATCCTATTGCAAAGACATCTCCTGACATAACTCTTTCTGCAGAAGAAAGAGAGATAGGCGGACTTGGAATTTTCATAGTAATAAAAACAATGGACGATGTTAGATATAAATATGAGCATAACCGAAATATTATTACACTGAAAAAATTTATCAAAGACTAATAGTCAAATTATTTATATAAAATAAAACAGAAGAGGTGATTAAACTTATAATGGAACTTGAATATCTTAAACTGCTTTCTGAGCAATATCCTAACATACCGAAAACAGCAACAGAAATTGTAAATTTAAAAGCAATTTTAAATCTGCCAAAAGGAACAGAGCATTTTATAACGGATGTTCATGGAGAATATGAACAGTTCAGAAATATAATGTGCAATGCTTCGGGCGCAATTCAGAGAAAGATTGAACAGGAATTTGGAAACTCAATGGGAATTCCAGAAAAAAGAGCATTAGAAATGCTTATTATTTATCCTGAAATAAAACTCCCGCAGATGGAAAAAAAGATAGGAGAGGAAGGAACTTTAGATGACTGGTACAGTGTAACGATTGCAAGGCTTACAAGGGTCTGCAAGCGCGCCTCATCAAAGTACACAAGGTCAAAAGTAAGAAAAGCACTTCCGGAAGAACTTGCATATATTATCGAAGAGCTTATGTCTGGACATCCGGAAATTGAAAATCAGACAGACTATTATAATGAAATCATAAATGCATTGATTGCAACAGGCGGAGCAGCAGATCTTATTACAGTGTTATGTCATCTTATAAGAAGATTTGCTATTGACCACCTTCATGTTGTGGGAGATATTTATGACAGAGGACCATACCCGCATCTTATTATGGATGATTTAATGAACCATCATTCAGTTGATGTCCAGTGGGGAAATCATGATGTTCTCTGGATGGGTGCAGCATCAGGCTCTCTCCTTTGCATTTGCAATCTTCTTAGAATAAGCGCAAGATATGCAAATCTTGGAATTTTGGAAGAAGCTTATGGAATAAACTTGATTCCATTGATGCGTTTTGCAATGGAAACTTATAAAACTGATACAACGAAAATTTTCTCAGTTACTGATAACGATGACGAAGGCTACAATCACAAAGACATCGACATGGATTCCAAAATGCAGAAAGCAATTGCAATGATCCAGTTTAAGCTTGAAGGCCAGATGGTTAAAAAACATCCAGAGTGGCATATGGAAGACAGACTTCTTTTAGATAAGATAAATTTTGAAACCGGAACAATCAGCGTTAATGGCGAAGAATTCCCACTTTTGGATACTGATATGCCAACAGTTGATCCAAAAGATCCATATATGCTTACAGATGAAGAAGCTGAAGTAATGGACTACTTAAAGGAACGTTTCACTCACAGCCAAAGACTTCAAAAGCACATTGGATTCCTTTTTAGAAAAGGAAATATCTATAAAATTTACAATGGAAATCTTCTTTATCACGGCTGTGTTCCGCTTAATGAGGACGGAAGTTTGAAAGAAGTTGAAATTTATGGAGAAAAGTATAAAGGAAAAGCTCTTTATGAAATTTTAGAGGACTATTTAAGAAAGGGTTATTACTCTGATGATGAAGCAGAAAAAGAAAAGGGCCTTGATCTTTTCTGGTACATCTGGCAGGGAAATAATTCTCCTGTTTACGGAAAAGACAGAATGACAACTTTTGAAAGATATTTTATTGCAGATAAGAAAACGCACAAAGAAAATAAAAATCCTTACTACAAGCTTTACGAAAAGACAGATATTGTAGATAAAATATTAGAAGAGTTTGGACTTACGGATAGCGAATCGCACATAATAAACGGACATGTTCCTGTTATTGTTAAAGACGGTGAATCACCTGTTAAGTGCGACGGAAAACTTTTTGTAATTGACGGAGGTTTTTCAAAAGCATACCAGAAAAAGACAGGAAACGCTGGTTATACTTTGATTTACAATTCCCATGGCTTAATCCTTACTGCACACGAACCATTTGAATCAATGGAAAAAGCAGTTCTTGATGAGACGAAAGCAAGATCAACGAGAGTATGGGAATATCAGATGAAAAAACGCCAGCATGTTTCTGATACTGATATCGGAAAAGAAATGCAGGAAAAAATTTATGAGCTCGAAGAACTTCTTAAAGCTTACAGAAGCGGACAGTTAAGAGAAAAATAAAGTTTAAATAATGGGACAGTTTCTTCCAATGACAATTGAAGAGATGAAAGAAAGAGGATGGGAAAGAGCAGACTTCGTCTATGTTATAGGAGATGCTTATGTTGACCATTCTTCTTTTGGTCCGGCAATAATAAGCAGAGTTTTAGAATCAAGAGGCTTCAAAGTTGCAATAATTTCCCAGCCTGACTGGAAAAATGAAGAAAGCATCGCTGTATTTGGTAAACCAAGATTGGGCTTTTTAGTAAGTGCAGGAAACATGGATTCCATGGTAAATCATTTTACTGCTTCAAAAAAAAGAAGGTCAGAGGATGCTTATACTCCGGGAGGAAAAAAAGGCAAAAGACCAGATTATGCAACAATAGTTTACTGCAATCTTATTAAAAGGAAATTCAAGGATGTTCCTGTTTTAATTGGTGGAATTGAGGCTTCTTTAAGAAGACTTGCACATTACGACTATTGGTCAGATAAATTGAAACGATCAATTCTTTTAGACAGTGGAGCAGACCTTTTGATGTACGGAATGGGTGAACTTTCAGTTGTTGAAATAGCAGAGGCTTTAGATTCGGGACTTAAGGTTTCAGACATTACTTTTATAAACGGGACTGTTTATAAAACAAGAGATATCTCAAATATTCCGGAGAAAGTGATGCTTCCTTCTTTTGATGAGCTTACTAAAGACAAATTAAATTATGCAAAAAGCTTCAAGATACAGTATGAAAATACGGATTTTATTCAGGCAAAAACTTTAGTTGAGCAATATGGAGAAAATAGATACATTGTTCAAAATCCGCCTCAGAGGCCACTTACAACTTTAGAGCTGGATGATGTTTATGAATTGCCATATATGAACAACTACCATCCTTCTTATGAAAAGCTTGGAGGAGTTCCGGCAATTTCTGAAATTAAATTTTCACTTACAAGTAACAGAGGCTGTTTTGGTGGCTGCAGTTTTTGTGCACTTACTTTTCATCAGGGAAGAATAATCCAGTCAAGAAGTCATGAATCGCTCATTAAAGAAGCAGAAAAAATGACAAAGGATCCTGATTTTAAAGGATATATTCATGATGTTGGAGGACCGACTGCCAACTTCAGATTTCCTGCATGTAGCAAGCAGTTAAAAAGCGGAGCATGTAAGAACAAGCAGTGCTTATATCCTTCACCTTGCAAAAATTTAAAAGTTGACCACGAGGATTATATTTCGCTTTTAAAGAAGCTTAGAAGTCTTCCAAAGGTGAAAAAAGTTTTTATCAGATCGGGAATACGTTTTGACTATGTCTTGGCAGATAAAAACGATAAATTTTTAAGAGAAATCTGTAAGCATCATGTAAGCGGTCAGCTTCGTGTTGCGCCTGAACATGTTTCTGACCACGTCCTTGATTTAATGGGAAAGCCTAAGAATGATGTTTATGAAAAATTCAAAAAGAAATTTGAGAAAATAAATAAAGAGATTGGAAAAGAACAATATGTTGTTCCATATCTTATTTCTTCTCATCCGGGTTCAACTTTAGAAGATGCCGTTAAGCTTTCTGAAAGTGTAAGAGATTTAGGTTATAGTCCGGAACAGGTCCAGGATTTTTATCCGACGCCTTCAACGATTTCTACTGTAATGTACTTTACTGGCGTCGACCCAAGAACAATGAAAAAAGTTTATGTTCCAAAAAGTGCAAAAGAAAAAGCAATGCAAAAAGCGCTTATTCATTACAGAGATCCTAAAAATTACGAGCTTGTAAAAGAGGCACTTTTTGAAACAGGAAGAACAGACCTTATTGGATTTGATAAGAAATGTCTTATACCGCCAAGAAAAATTGAAGGCTTCAGGCAGAAAAAAACTAATAATAAAAAAGGAAAGAGAAAATAAAAATTGAAATATATAAGTTACTATGATTCGCCAATCGGAAGGATAACACTTTTGGCAGAAGATGGAGCACTTACAGGCCTTTGGTTTGATGAAAGCGAAGAGAAGATTACGTCTTTAGTTAATATGAGAACTGATGCTAAAGAATTGAAGCTTAAGCGTTACGGAAAAACTCATGGAAAGGTTTCAGCTGAAAAACATGCTCCAAGAGGAGACAGAAACATTAATTCTCAGGTGCTTAAAGAAACAAAGCTCTGGCTTGATGAATATTTTAAAGGAAAGATGCCTGATTTTATGCCTAAACTTTCTTTTGGAAACGCAACTGATTTTAGAAAAAGAGTCTGGAATATTCTGCTTGAAATTCCATTTGGACAGACTGTTACTTATGGCGATCTTGCAAAAAGAATTGCAAAAGAAGATGGAATTGAAAAAATGTCTGCCCAGGCAATTGGCGGTGCAGTAGGTCATAATCCAATTTCTATAATCGTCCCATGCCATAGAGTTATTGGCGCAGAAGGCAGGCTTACAGGCTATGCCGGGGGCCTCGACAAGAAAATGATTCTTTTAATGATGGAAGAAGGCGAGGTCGCATTATAAAAAGTGTTTACATATAACGTGTATAGTAGTAAAATATTTTTAGCTCAATTGAATGATTGAGAAAAAATTTAAAACCGATACTTCAGGGCGGGGCGTGATTCCCCACCGGCGGTAAAGCCCGCGAGCAAAGAAATTTGCTGATTCGGTGAAACTCCGAAGCCGACAGTATAGTCTGGATGAAAGAAGTAATTAGCGCTCTGGAATGATTTTCATTTCAGAGATTTTTTGCTTAAAAAGCCCTGTAAGTTTTACAGGGCTTTATTAATGTAAAAATATGGGCTATTAAAAAATTATAAAAGTGAATTTAGGTAAAACTATGACTGATAGAGATTATATGCTTCGTGCAATAGAACTGGCAAAAAAAGGTGGGGCTTGGACAGCGCCTAATCCTATGGTCGGTGCGGTTATTGTAAAAAATGGAAAAATTATAGGCGAAGGCTATCATGAAAGGTGTGGAAAGCTTCATGCAGAAAGAAATGCAATAAAAAATCTTAAGGAATCTGCAGAAGGTGCAACAATTTATGTAACGCTTGAGCCTTGCTGTCACTATGGAAAAACTCCTCCGTGCACAGAAGCAATAATCGAAAATAAAATAAAAAAAGTTGTAATAGGCTCTAGAGACCCTAATCCTTTAGTAAGTGGCAAAGGTGCCAAGATTTTAAGAGAGCATAAAATAGAAGTTGTAGAAGACTTCCTAAAAGAAGAATGTGATGAGATAAATGGAATGTTTTTCCATTATATAAAAAATAAAAAACCATTTGTGGCTCTAAAGTATGCAATGACCATAGATGGCAAAATCGCCTGCTATACAGG
>R19__coassemble_879_pt1 | contig 11950 bp, 11 predicted proteins | sample R19__metabat2_low_PE_008 | metagenome-assembled genome bin R19 | reverse complement strand
TAACTCTGTGAGTTACTGCTTTAACTTTGATAAGTGGAACCATTGGTGCAGGTCCAGTCTGTCCTGGGAATTCAGGCATTGCTTTTCCTGTGCCATTTCTGCGGGAAGGTTTTTTGATTTTCTTCCCGCAGATTTTAAACTTTGCAAAATATGAGGGACGCTCCTTCCTGTAGATTTCAAACTTTGCCATTTCTGCGGGAAGGTTTTTCATTTTTCTTCCCGCAGATTTTAAACTTTGCAAAATATGAGGGACACTCCTTCCTGCAGATTTAAATAAGTAGTAAAAACAAGTCGAAGTATGATAGAATTACAGCATATTTTAAATTCAAATTAACGAGACAATTATGGGAAATTTTCGCCAAAAAATTTATAAGCTGATTGAACCTTCTGATTTCACATCAGCCACATGGTTATATGACGCAGTAATAATTGCCTGCATAATAGCAAGCATTATTCCTATTGCCTTTAAAAAAGACACCCCTGCTATGATTACCATTGAAAAAATAACCATTGTCATTTTCATTCTTGATTATCTTCTCAGATGGTCTGTCGCTGATTTAAAATTAAAAAAAGGAAAAAAATCTTTTCTTATATATCCAATAACGCCTATGGCGATCGTTGATTTAATCGCAATTCTTCCGGGTCTTGCACTTTTTGGCAAAGGCTTCAAACTTTTAAGACTTTTGCGTTTCTTAAGTTTCTTAAGAATTTTAGGAACATTAAAAGTTTTAAGATATTCAAGAACAATTAAAACAGTTGAAAAAGTTTTTAAAAAAGAAAAGGCCATCCTTATAGCAGTTTTGCTGATTGCGCTTGGCTATATATTCATCGTATCTTTAATTATGTACAATGCAGAAGGCGATACCTTTAAAAGTTATTTCGAAGCCATTTACTGGACAATGACGTCTCTTACAACAATCGGCTATGGCGACATCTGTCCTGTTACGCCAGTAGGCCGCACGATAACCATGATTTCATCCTTCTTTGGCATGGCAATCATTGCCCTTCCGTCAGGTGTAATAGCAGCCGGATTCATGGACGCAAGTAAAGAAATAAAACTTAATAAAAAAACGGGCACATTCTATGAAGATACAGAAGCAAGTGAAAGCGAAGACTCTAAAAACGCTGTGCCTGATTACATTAATGAACTAAGAGCCCTTAAAGAACTTTTAGATGAGGGAATCTTAACACAGGAAGAATTTGATCAGAAGAAAAAATCTATATTAAGTAAAAGTAATTAATTCAGATAATTCCCACCAACAATTACAATTTAATTTTTGAACAATCAAATTATGCTTTCTTAAAAAATTAAAGCATAATTTTTTCTTGACCAAAACTGTATAGCAACTATATAATTATGATATGTATAGCTACTATACAGAAAGGGGAAAATACATATGTATAAATTAAGTTTCAACACAAAATCATTGTTGGATTGCGATCTTAAGACAGCGCTTTCCAAAATCAAAGAGGCAGGTTATGAAGGTGCAGAAATTTACCTTACAAGAGCAGGTCTTAATCCTTACACTACAACCGATGCAGAAATCGACGATTTAAAATCTTTCATTGACGGTTTAGGATTAGAAATCACTTGTTTAGACACAACTGATCCTTGTCTTTTAACAGACGCACTTAACCTTCCAAGCCTTGTTTCAAACGGAGAAGGTGCAAGAGAAGCAAGAATGAAATCATACAAGGCATCTATTGACCTTGCAAAGAAATTAGGCGTTCCTGCAGTAATCGTTACTTCAGGTCCATTCCACGGAAAAGATCCTGATTACACAACAAAACCAGCTGACTTCTATAAGGAAGCTTTCCATGATGAGGATGGTTCTGACATCTATCTCTTAAGCCAGCTTAAAGAACTCGCTGCTTATGCAGGCGACACAGAGCTTTGGTTTGAGCCAACACCAAGATTCTACATCAGAACTATTGCAAGAGCTCTTGAATTTATCAATGGTGTAAATTCCGATAACTTCAAGCTTTTACTCAGCGTTCCAAATATTGTTAAAGGCGAACACAATACAATGCAGACTGACGCATTTACTAAAGACATCATGGACAAAGTTGCAAACATCCATTTCGCAGATACAAGAGCTCAGATTTGGTATCACAAGATTCCTGGCGAAGGAACGGCAGACCTTAAAGGAATCCTTGCTAATATCAAAAACACAGGCTATGACAAATATGTTTGCATCGACCTTGCAAGATGCGAGGAAAAAGATGAAGCTAAACAGCTTAATGCAAGTTTAGATTATATGAAAGCAAACGCTTAAACTAAATTTATTTTAAAATCTGGGGCTGCTTAAAAGGCAGCCCCCTTTTTTGTATTTATTCTGAATCAAAACAACAACTTTCTTTTCTTTGATATCTTTACCTTGCATATGCAACACAGACATTATATAATGTCCATGAGTAATTAAGGACAATGACCAAGAGGATGCTTATGAATATTGGAAGAGAAAATGAGCAGATTGAATTTAAAAAGACGACCTCTGAAACAAAAGAGGGCATTATTTCAATTGCCAGTATTTTAAATAAACACGGAAAAGGTGTTCTCTATTTTGGAGTTAAAGATAATGGGGATATTCTAGGCCAGGAAATCGGCAAAGATACATTGCGTTATTTATCAAGAGATATTGCCGGAAATATAAGACCAAATTGCTGGTATGAAATAGAAGAACGAAAAGATTCTGATGGAAAAAGATTTATAGAAATTCAATTTGCGGGAACACAAGCTCCTTATTCTGCATATGGAAGATATTACGAAAGATTTGCCGATGAAGATAAAGTAATTTCGGATTCAGAATTAGAACGATTATTTTCTTCAAGAAGAAAAGATTATTCAGAGTGGGAAAAAAAAGCATCCAACCTTAACATCAATGATATTGACGAAGAACTATTTTTGCGCGTAATACAAAATGGCAAGGACTCTGGCAGAATAAAATATACCGTTTATGATAAAAAAGCACTATTATCAAAGCTAGGCTTGTTATCTGACGGAAACACATTGCTTAATAATGCTGGAAAAATGTTGTTTGCAAAAACAAAACCTATCATGCTAAAGCTGGCAACATTTGCTGGAACTTCTAAGGACACTTTTATAAAACTTAATCATTTTGAAGGAAACATCTACGAATGCATTGAAGAGAGCATTCGATATGTAACTGAAGCTATTGACTGGAAGATTGAAATCGGTGCAAACTCAAAAAGAACAGAATTGCCCGAAATTCCGTCTGTTGCTATCAGAGAAATTATAATAAATGCATTTGCGCATGGGGAATATGCTTCAAATACAACCTTTGAGATAGATATTTTTAAGGATCGTGTTGTCATTTACAGCCCAGGACTTTTTCCGCGTGGATATAATCCAAAAGATTTTGCCGAAAATAATGAAGAACCTATAATGCTAAATCCCAAAATTGTAAATGTGCTATTTAAAACCGCAGAGATAGAATCCTTTGGTTCAGGATTCAATAGAACATTTAATGCTTGTAATGCCGATGGTGTAAAATATGCATATGAAAACACAAAATCCGGATTCAGATTTATTTTTTACAGGCCTCTTGGACAAAAAAATGTCCAAGACATGTCCAAGACAGAAAAACTGGTTTTTGCTGAAATTAAAAAGAACAATATGGCCACTGCTAAATTAATTGCTGCACAAATTGATAAAAGTGAAAAAACTGTTTATCGGGCTTTTTCCAAATTGAAGGCGTTAGGATTAATAGAACGCGTGGGCGATGATTATAATGGTTCGTGGAAAATTACAGAAAGATAAAGAAAACTCTATCGACGATTAAATTCTAATTAAAATCCCCCTATGTCAGATTTTCTGTTATAATATTTTAGTTATGAGAAAAATGTTCAGAAAAATCATGCCAGTCTTTCTGGCTTTAATACTTGCATTAAGCCTTTCAGTTCCTGTTTTAGCGACAGAGGACTTAGGTGATGATGCCGCTTTAGAGGAAACAGTCCTTGATGAAGGCGCTGATTATTCAGATGACAACGCAGATGCAGCCGTAGAAGAGACAGAAGGTGAAACTACTTTAGAGGAAACGGACGCAGCAGGTGAAACTACTTCTGAAGAGACTACTTCTTCTACCGATAGCGACCAGGCACAAGAAGAAACCACTAAAAAAGCTTCTTCTGATTCCGGAGAACAGATCTGGCCTGAAGCACCTGAAATTAATGCAGGCGCCCTCTACCTTCTTGAGACAAACACAAACTCAGTTCTTAATGAAAAAAATGCAGACCAGCAGATGTATCCTGCTTCAACAACTAAAATCTTAACATGTTTAATCGCACTTGAAACATGTTCGTTAGACGATGTTATCACTTTTTCTGAAACTGCTGTCGACCTTGAAGAAGGCGACTCTAATATTGGCGCAGTTGCAGGAGAGCAGATGGCACTTAGGGACGTCCTTTACGGACTTATGCTTCCTTCCGGAAATGAATGTGCTAACGCAATTGCAGAATATATCGGCGGTTCAGTTGATGGTTTTGCAGACATAATGAATGAAAAGGCAGAAGAACTTGGCTGCACTCATTCACATTTTTCAAACCCGTCCGGATTATATGACACAAACCACTATACTTCTGCGCACGACCTTGCTCTGATTGCCCAGGCAGCAGGCAACAATTCAACATTTTTAGACATAATAAGCCACAGCTCTTATACGATTGAACCTACAAACATGGATGCAAATCCAAAGGTTCTTTCAACAACTAACGAGCTTATCGACACAAGTAATTCTAATTACACAGACTATGTTATCGGCGGAAAAACGGGATATCTTTCCGAAGCCGGAAGATGCCTTGTTTCTTTTGCAAAAAAAGATGGAATGACTCTTGTCTCCGTTCTTCTTAATGCAGGATATGAAGATGTCTTTCCTGAAACAATTAAAAACTTTGAATATGGTTTCAACAACTTTACAATCAAAAATGTCTCTGAAAACGAAACCAGATTTTCATATATGGATGAGAAAAGCAAGGTTTATCTTGACACGAAATCAGAAATTTTAATGCCAAATAATGTTGCTTTTGATGAGCTTACAGTTGGAATTGAATTTGTAAGTGACATGGATGAGGAAACGCGAACCGAGCTGTTTAATGAGATTGGAATGAGCGTTGATTCTTCTTTAAGACTTTACGCAAGACTTAATTATTCTTATGCAGACCACAAATTAGGAAACGTTAATGTTCTTCTTAATCCTGACAAAGAATTAGTTACCGCCTCGTTTGTAAATGTCAAATATATAAATCCGATATTAATTATAATCGTAGCGATAATAATTCTTATAATCACAATCTTTGCTTCAAGGAGAAAACGAAGAAGGAGATAAAAAATGATGGGATGAACCCATCATTTTTATTTAAAATCCTCTGCCTTTAATTCAGCTATTTTTGTGTCTTTGTCTTTGTGCATGCTGCAGACTGAAATTTTGTAATTCATATCAAACTTCCAGTCCGTATTTTTTATTTCACCCGGTTTTGAACAATGCGCATATCTCTTTTTAGTTTTTATTGTATTTGATTCAACCTTATCTTCTGAAACATAAATCTCACTTGTCTTAACATTAATTCCTGTTCCGACCTGTTTGAGATATGCTTCTTTTAATGTCCAGCACTCAAAGAAATATTTTTGCTTTTCCATCGGATTTGTTATGAATGCAATTGTTTCCTGCTCTTTTGGGTAAAGCAGTTTTTCTGGTTTTTCTATTGCTTTTCTTTTAATCCATTCGATGTCGCAGCCAACTTCTTTATCAGAAATAGAAACCGCTGCATATTCATGAGCATGAGAAATGCTGAAATAAACCTTGCCTGCCCTGAAGCCTGCTTTTCTTAATTCTTCAGAAGTTTCAATTTTTGTTTCAAGAAAAGGTTTTCCCTTTTCTTCTTCAGAAATCTGAAGCGGAAGCTCTACATTTGGATCAAGCTCTTTAAGTGCATGAATTAAAAGAATTTCAGCTGCTTTTGCAAGCTTTTTGTCATTTTCAGGCTTTCTTTTTTCGATTATTTCTTTTCTCCTATCGCTAAAAAGCCCCTCATCAAAATTTATTTTTTCTAACTCTTCTATGTTAAGTAAATATGTGCGAATCATTTTTCTTCCCTGTTCTCTTTCGTAGTTTTGTTATGATACCATGATTTAAAGGGTTATATCAAGAGAGACTGCGGTAAATTTAAAAGCGGCTTTAAGAAAATTCTTAAAACCGCTTTTGTCTTTTAGAGAAAATCAATTCTTATCGCATTTTATGTTCTTCTTCGGCTCCTGCCGTTACTTCTTTTGTTTCATCTGAAACTGTTATCTCATAAGTTTCTCCATCTACGAGCTCTGCAGAACTAAAGACTACATGATTTCCGCTCTTTTGAATTTCATATTCAAAAATTATATTTCCGGCTGAATCTGTTATCGTTAATGTATCGCCTGCTTCAAAAGTCTGGTCAAATGACGAAGAAATCGAAGTCTGTTCTGATTCGGAAGAGAAAGTCTCTGCCATTCCAGATGCTCCTAAAGCTACTATTGTTCCTTTGTTTATAAGAAGGACTCCTCCGCTTTCCGAACCCGAATCGAGCGCGCCGTTTCCGCTGTTTGTTGGTCCATCTACATAAATAGTTCCGCCGTTTATTATTTCATCACCATTAGAATCAAGACCGTCTCCATCTGCGTCTACATGAATAGTTCCACCATTAATTGTTAATGTATCATCATTGCTTCCAGATAATCCAAAGCCCATTGACCCATCTCCGTTACTTGCATTGAATCCGTCATCTGAGGCAGTGACATCTATCGTGCCATCGTTTACTGTTATATTAGTTCCTTCAATGCCTTCGTAGCTTAAAGCAATAGTGATTTCTCCATTATTAATTGTAACAGATGAATCGCCATGGATTCCGTCGTCTGAACTCTTAATAGTTAAAGTTCCTGAATCAATTATTACATCCGCGTCTGAATGAACTGCATCATCTTCTGTACTGATTGTAAACGTGCCGTCGATTATCCAGAGCTTATCAGCTGCCTTAAGGCCTTTTAAGCTTACTGAATCATCTGAACTATTTGTCTCCTGGCTTTCACTTTCTGATTCATCTGATTGATTGCCGCCTTTCATGTCCGGTCTGTTTCCATCTGAATTTCCCGGCATTGACGGTTTATTTCCATCTGAATCACCTGATGAGTTACCGTCTGGCATTGATGGCGCTTCACCGCTTGGCATTGATGGCTGTTCACTGTCTGAACCGGTTGAGGAATCTCCGCTTGGCATTGATGGAGTTTCGCTTCTTTGAGGATTTTTTCCTCCACCCATGCCAAAGCCGCCTCCGCCTTGCATGCCTTCGCCCTGGCTCATTGATTCTTCTGACGCACCGTCTCCTGTGGTTATGTTATAAGTGCCATCAATAAAAACCAAATCCTCTTTAGACTGAATTGCATCTGCTTCAGAATTTATGGTAAGACTTCCCGTGCCATTAAAATATAAATCTGCCTTACTGAAAATGGCTGCCTTTGCAAGCGTTGTCTCACTGTCTTCTGCCAAAGTTGCAGAAATTGTATTTGTTGTTCCATCTGCTAATGTAATTAAAACTGCATCTGCACTTTTAATTTCAATTGGTGAGGCCTCTCCGTCTTCAATTGTCACACCATTTAAAACAATATGTATATCTGCCGCATCCGCATTTACAAGAATTTGATGCCCCGCTTCAAGTTCGCCTGACAAAATATATGTGCCTGCTTTTGCAAGAACTATGTCGTCATTGCTTGAATAAGAAGAATTCTCAGACAAGTTTATTTCAGTTCCTGTATCCTGCCAGTTTTCGTTCATGAAGATAACTATTTGCTCGCTTAGCTCACTGTCATCTTCAGTAGTTTCTGATGCAGTGCTTGTTCCTTTAAAAACCAAGAGCACAACAAGAAAGACAACCATGGCAATTGTTATGATAATGCAGATCAGGTTTGTATGTTTACTATCTGACATTAGAAAATTACCGCCTTACATATACTCGCCGTTATAACTTACCAAAACTGCACTTGAAACACCTTCTGTATCAGAAAGTCTGTTGACAAAGTCTGTTTCTTCTGAATTGAGACGCACTTCATAAGTTAATTCAAGAAGATCTTTTCTTACTGTTTTGCTCTTTAATGAAACTTTCTTTGAATTTTGTGTAAGAATTGCTAATGCTTCTTTTTCTGCTTCATCATTTTCACAATTTACAATTGCAATATAAGGTCTTGTAAAAGTTTTTCTGTTTGCAAAAATTAAGATTACGATTCCGATTAAGATGCTTCCGATAATTGCAAGTGGGATTAAACCTGCTGCAAGAACAATGCCTGCTGCAATTGACCAGAAAAGATAGACAATGTCCATCGGATCTTTAATTGCTGTACGGAATCTTACGATTGATAATGCACCAACCATACCTAATGACAAAACTATGTTTGATGTTACTGCTAGAATAACAAGTGATGTTATCATTGTAAGTGCGATTAATGATACTCCAAAGCTTGAAGAATACATAACGCCTTTGTAAGATTTTTTGTAGACAAAAAAGATAAATATTCCTATGCAGAATGCAATAGCAAGTGTTATCAGTATGTCAACAATGCTAACTGATGTTACGTTTTCCAGGAAACTGGATTTGAAAATGTCATCGAATGTCATGATTTACTCCTTTTTTATTAATTAATCATATGCTCTGCATGCTGCATATTTTGAATACGCAGAGCTTCTTCTGTTTGGCAGCTGGACAAGGTCTCTTACTATGTCCGGAAGGTAGGCATCCCATTTAACTTCTAAGATAATTGCATTATCTAAAACAGGAATTGTTACGCTATCCGGATTTAAAAAGTCCGTAGATGCAAGGCCCGTTCTTATCTGGCGGTCGATGGTTATGCGGACATTTCCCGGCGCATAAGTATATGGCTCTCTTAAATACTCAACAATTGTTCTTGGTCGGAAGCCCTCGTCCCTCATTTTTAAACCTAACTCAAAAATAAGTTTGTCATCGCTTTTAAGCATCCAGTCATACTTTCCGTCAATAATCTGCTGCACTTCTTCTTTGCTAACTTTAGTAACTGTTTTTATGCAGACATTTCCCCTTTTGCTCTTTTTCTCCAACTTAATAAAGTCTGTATTGTCATCGTAATAACGAAAGCGATACTTGTCGCGGTTTTTTATTCCGTCAAGCTTTTCCTTTAACGCCTTGTTATCCGGTGTCTCAAAATACAGACTTCTGATTTTTATTGTTCCGTCTTTGCCTGCATGTTCATCAAGCTTTAAAACAGCGCCTAAGCGCGCGCGGAGCATGTAATAATCCGTAAGAGAAATATAATGCTTTATTTCATGCCTTCCCTGCATGTTTAAGTTACCTCCTTTTAGCAAAACTCTCTTATAAAATTATACGGTTAAATGTGTATTTAATTTTTTAATTGTGTGAAGATACTGTGAATTGTGGTGGCGACACTAAAGATGTACACTTTTGATCTCTTTTAAGGCAATAAAAATTCGCGGACGATGAAATATCGCCCGCGAGATAAAAATTGCTTAATCAATATTTTTTTATTTTCTGAATTTTCCGTAAATTCAATTATCTTTCTATTATATTTCCCTCTATGCCAACAATGACAACCTGCCATGGGATAAATTTTCCACTTGCCTGAAGAGCTTTCTTTACAGCCATCTCCAGTCCACCACAACATGGCACCTCCATGCGCACGATTGTCACGGATTTAATGTCGTTATTTCTTATGATCTCTGTCAGCTTTTCACTGTAGTCAATGGCATCGAGCTTTGGACAGCCAATCAAAGTTACCTTATCCTTAATAAACTCCTCATGGAAATTTGCATATGAAAAAGCTGTGCAGTCTGCGGCAATCAAAAGCTTCGCATCTTTAAAATAAGGTGCAGCTATTGGTGCAAGCTTAATCTGCACCGGCCAGTTTGTAAGACGCGATTCCATTTTCTGACTTGCAAGAGATGGCATGTCCATAACGGCAGCATTGCCTCTGTTCATCTGGCGCATCATGCTTCCAGGGCAGCCCATTTTTGGAGTCGCTTTTTCTTCTTTTTTCTGCTTTGCTTCTTTAACTGCAGCCTCATCATATTCAGGAGCTTCCCGCTCTTCAAATGTGATTGCTCCTGTAGGGCATCCTGGCAGGCAGTCTCCAAATCCGTCACAGAAATTTTCTCTTACAAGCTTTGCCTTGCCGTCTATGATTTCAATTGCTCCCTCATGACAGGCATTGGCACAGATGCCACAGCCATTACATTTTTCTTCATCTATTTTTATTATTTTTCTGATCATTTTTCCATTCTCCTGCTTTTGCTTAATATATATTCCCAACTATTTTTTCCCTGTCCTTATTTTACAGCCTTAAAGCAGAAGCGCAAGTCCTCTATTTTTATTTATGTAATAAGCGGCCCGATGGGCCGCTGTTATATTTTTACAGATCATGAGTCTGCTTCACAAGATGACCATCTTCTGTTATCAATACACAGTCACCTTCATTTATTTCTCTGTCATAAAGTTCCTGATCAGGAACCCGTATTATTTTTTTAATTCCTGCCTCATCAGATAGCGTTACAACAGCCATTTTAAGCTCTCCATCCTTGCGCTCTTCGCATCCAAAATCATCTTCATCAATTCGTTCAACTCTATAAATCATAATTTTGTTTTGTCCTTTGTATTGTATAAATTTATAGGCTTCTCCACTGCTCCTTGCGAAAAGCAGCATGCCTTTCCACTTCTTCCAATTGCCCAAGCATATGAGGTATATCCTTATTGAGCGTTCCCTTCAATATGACGTAGTTGGATGCATGATTGGCACGAAAGATTGTGCCGGGAGAATCCACATTGTTCAAATATAGCGTCATCTCCTTAATCACTTCATCCGGTGACAAGAGCGTCAGTTTTTTCTCCTTTATCTCTTTAATTATTGGGGCAGGTTCCTCCAGCATCAATGTGAGGAATCCTACATAATCCGGATTCATCTGACTTGTCAATTTTGCAGAGCCTATAGCATGTTCCTTTAAACATTCTCTTCCGCCTAAACCGGAAATAAAGGTTACGGAGGATTGAATTCCTGATTCTCTTAACTTTTCTGCCGCCAGAACCATCTCATCAGTGGTGATATTTTTCCTTACTTTTTCCAATATACTTGAAGCACCACTTTCGGCTCCAATATAAACCATCTGTAATCCAGCCTGTCTTAAATCCTGTAACTCCTTTATGCTTTTCCTGTTGACATCCCTGGCAGTTCCGTAAGAAGTCACACGTTCCGCAAAAGGAAAATGCGTTTTTATAAAACTTAGAATCTCCAAAAGAAATTCTGTAGGAAGAACCAATGCATCTCCATCCGCAAGAAAAACGCGGATTGGGAGGCTTCCATATTTCGCCGCCATCTCAGCCAAGTCCTCAAAAATTTCCTCGCGAGTCCGGATGCGGAATGTTTTCTCTTTGTACATCGAACAAAATGTACAGGAATTATTTGAACATCCAATCGTCACCTGAATAATTAGACTCCTTGCTTCACTTGGCGGCCGGTATACTGTACCTTCGTATCTCATATTTCTATCAATCCTCTTTCTGACATCTGTAAGCAGTATAACATAATCTCTTGCTTCTCATTCCGTAAAAACTTCTTTATTTTAAGTAAAGTTGACAGCTCGGTGGCTCCCTTGTGTCATACCTTTGCAGACTAAATTGCACTTTCCTTCTTTTAGTCTGCAAAAGCTAAATTTCAAATGCAGACTAAATGGTTCTTTTCCTCTTTTAGTCTGCAAAAATTAAATTCCATTTGCAGACTAAATCGCGCTTTCCTTCTTTTAGTCTGCAAAAATTAAATTCCATTTGCAGACTAAATTACACTTTTTCTCTTTTAGTCTGCAAAAGCTAAATTTCAAATGCAGACTAAATTACACTTTTTCTCTTTTAGTCTGCAAAAGCTAAATTTCAAATG
>R19__coassemble_871_pt1 | contig 11985 bp, 6 predicted proteins | sample R19__metabat2_low_PE_008 | metagenome-assembled genome bin R19 | reverse complement strand
GCCGCAGCCTGATTCATCTGTTTTTCTAATTTCTTAATAAGCTTCTTTATTTCAGCCTTGCTCATCGACTCAGGATCTTTTTCAATTTTTTCAGTAGCTTTAAGCGCTTCTTTTGAAATGCTTATCAGATCTCTTACTGATTTTTTAATTGTTGTAGGCGTTATGTTGTTTTCTTCGTTATAGCGCATCTGGATTTTGCGCCTTCTTTCAGTTTCATCAATTGCCTCTCTCATAGAATCAGTAATATTATCCGCATACATTATTACATGTCCTTCTGCATTTCTTGATGCACGGCCAATCGTCTGGACAAGCGACGTCCTGCTTCTTAAGAATCCTTCTTTATCAGCATCTAAAATTGCAACCAAAGAAACTTCCGGAATGTCTAAGCCCTCTCTTAAAAGATTGATTCCGACTAAAACATCAAAGACATCCATTCTCATGTCTCTTATTATTTCTGTTCTTTCAAGCGCCGCTATGTCGGAATGAAGATAACGCACTCTTATTCCGATATCTTTTAAATAAGCGGTTAAATCTTCTGCCATTTTTTTAGTAAGCGTTGTTATTAAAACCTTGTTTCCTTTTCCGGTTTCTTTATTTATTTCTCCTACAAGATCATCAATCTGCCCCTCAATCGGACGCACGCTGATTTCAGGATCTAAAAGGCCTGTTGGTCTTATTATCTGCTCGGCTCTTAAAAGTTCATGAGCTTCTTCATATTCCGCAGGCGTTGCCGAAACAAAAAGCAGCTGGTCAATTTTTTCTTCAAACTCACTAAAGTTAAGCGGCCTGTTGTCCATTGCGGAAGGAAGACGGAATCCATATTCAACTAAAGTTTTCTTTCTTGAATGGTCGCCCGAATACATTCCTCCAATCTGCGGAATTGTTTTATGCGACTCATCGACAATTATTAAAAATTCATCTTTAAAAAAGTCTATTAAAGTTTTCGGAGGCACTCCGGGTTTAAGTCCCGTTAAATGTCTTGAATAATTTTCGATTCCTGAACAGATTCCGGTTTCCCTCATCATTTCCATGTCGAAATTAGTTCTTTCAAAAATTCTCTGTGCCTCTAAAAGTTTTTCATTGCTTTTAAAATATTTAACCTGGGCATCCAATTCTTTTTCAATGTCCAAAAGTGCTCTTTCCATCTGCGCTTCCGGCACAACGTAGTAGCTTGCAGGAAGAATTGCAACATGCTCAAGCGTTGCCTTTACTTTTCCTGTCACAACATCTATTTCAGAAATTCTGTCAACCTCATCTCCAAAAAATTCAACCCTTATCGCATTTTCTTTTTTTGCGATTGGGATGATTTCTATTACATCGCCCCTTACCCTAAAGGTTCCTCTTCTAAAATCCATATCATTTCTTTCATACTGGATTTTAATGAGTTCTCTTATTACGTCATCTCTTTCTTTTTGCATTCCGGGCCTTAAAGAAACTGTCATCCTTGCATATTCATCCGGATCACCGATTCCATAAATGCAGGAAACTGATGCAACAATTATTACATCTTTTCTTTCAACTAATGACATTGTTGCAGAATGACGGAGTCTGTCTATCTCATCATTTATTGCAGAGTCTTTTTCTATATATGTGTCAGTTGAAGGAACATATGCCTCCGGCTGATAATAATCATAATATGAAATAAAATATTCAACCGCATTTTCAGGAAAGAATTCTTTTAATTCACTATAAAGCTGGGCAGCAAGCGTTTTATTATGCGCGATAACAAGCGTTGGCTTCTGAAGCTCGTTAATTACATTCGCCATCGTGAAAGTTTTTCCAGAGCCCGTAACACCAAGCAGTGTCTCAAACTGATTTCCTGCTTTAAAGCCTTCGACAAGTTCTTTAATTGCCTGCGGCTGGTCGCCCGTCGGTTTATATTCTGAAACTAATTTAAATTTTTTATCTTTCATTTTTAATTTTCTTCTTTATTTAAAAGCTCATCAATCTCTTCGGCAGAAAGGTCAGTTAAATCTTCTACATGTTCAAGTTCTCCAATATTAACACCATCTTCAATTGCCTTAAGCGTTTTGTCTAATTTTCCAAGTGCTGCAAATGGTGCAAACTGCTTTGCTCTTTCTATGTTGGTCATCTTTGGCCTATTATTTTCCGGTCGCTTCGTTCTTAAATTTGTCATTATATCAATTCCTCTGGCAATGTACTTTAAGATCAGCTCCCCCATTTTTCATTCTGCGAATTTATATTTTTCGCATCCTCCAAATCAAACTCTGCCTGGTGGCCTCCGATCTGTTTGTTTCTTTCAATTGTTGTGCCCGCCTCTTCCAAATTCATTCCTTTAAGCAGGGCATTCTTTCCGAACCTTTCTTTTATCTCAAGAGCTGCTTCCTGAATCTTTCTGTCCTTTGTCATTATTTCAGGCGCAGTAAAAAGATCAAACTGCTCTAGAGTTTCATCCTTAAGATTATTAAAAGAGATATTAACTCTTCTGTAGTATGTATCTTCCTGTGCTATTTTATCATATAAATCAATAACTGCATCCATTAAAACTCTGTTTGAGCTTGTTGTTACTGTCAAAGTTTTTGAAATGCTTACAGGCTTTTTTTCAACTCCAAAAGAATATCCTAAAAAAAGCGAGACGTTATCCGTTACTTTTTTCTCTTTTACAAGATCAAGACATAAAAGCTCGCACATTTCTTTTACGATAAGCCTCAAGTCAATATAGTTATAATCTTTAGATAAAACCTGGCCGCTTGAAAGCGACTTGGATTTTGTTTTGTAATTTTTTATATCGGAAATTGTTGTAGGCTCTATTCCCCAGGCATGGTCCATCAGAAGTTCTGCATTAATTCCAAAAGTCCTGTAAAGAAGATTTTCATCAGCCTGCGCAAGCTCTCCCATCGTCGTTATGCCGATATTTTTTAATCTCTTTTCAGTTCCCCTTCCTATCATCCAAAAATCAGTAAGCGGCTTATGATCCCAGAGAGTTTCTTTAAAGCTTTCTTCGTTTAAAATGCCGATAAAATCTGCCGCGTGCTTTGCAGTTACGTCAAGCGCGATTTTTGCAAGATACAGATTTGTTCCGATTCCAACCGTTGCTGTAAGGCCTGTCGTTTCTTTTATGTCTTTTAAAACTTTTATTGCCAGTTCTTTTGCGACCATTTGATAAAGACTTAAGTAATGAGTAACATCAATAAAGACCTCATCTACAGAATAGACATGTATGTCTTCTGCTGAAAAATATTTAAGATAGATTCCATAGATTCTTGCGCTGTAGTCTATATAAAGCTGCATCCTTGGCGGCGCCATTATATATTTAATATTTTTTGGAATCTGAAAAACCCTGCAACGATTTGAAACGCCTAACTTTTTAAGCGAAGGCGTTACTGCAAGGCAGATAGTTTTTTCTGTTCTTTTAGGATCTGCAACAACAAGGTTAGTCGTCATTGGATCTAACCCTCTTTCAACGCATTCCACAGAAGCATAAAAACTTTTTAAATCTATGCAAATATATTTTTTATCGCTGGTATCGAACATGTGTTCATATTATCACAGCTGTATTACTTTTACAAGAGCCCGCTTTTTACTTACTAAAATTATTTAATAAAAACAAAAACAGTGCCTATGTGTTTTTGCACATTGAGCGAGCATGATGAATTTCTTGCGTTCCAGGGGCGATTTTCGAGGTAAACTTTTCCGTCTACGGGACTTCGAAAAGTTTATGTTGTAATTTCAAAAAGGCCATCAAGGGCTTTTTGAAATCCAACAGGCCGAAGAAAATCGCCCATGGAATGCTTAGAAATTCACAGCGCAGCGGTTCTGGGCAAAAACACATAGCGCACTGATTTTTTGTTTGTATTAAAAATATTTTTATATAGTAAAAGAGCTGGCGACTTGCCAGCACTTTTAGGAGAAGGTATTTCATTTTATGGGGTGTGTAGTAAAACTATATGTATTGGGGGTTTTACTGTCCCGTATAATACCATTCAGGTCTTTTGCAGTGTTAACAAAAATATTTAAAGATTTTTGCCATTTTTATGCAATTTGCACAAAAATGTTTGTTTATTATCATAATTTCAGCCTTATGCGGCTTATCTCATAAACAAAGTTTTTTATTTTTGCTTAAAGCTGTCTGTCAATTACAGGTTCCGGATAATCAACGCCCTTTGTGTCGATTGTAACTGATGTCATTACTAAAGTGTTCTTTGGCTTGTCACCATAAGCAAGATCACTTTCTGCAACTCTGTTTACAACTTCCTGTCCTTCAATAACTTTTCCGAAAGCAGCATATTTTCCATCTAAGAAAGGTGCAGGCTCATGCATGATAAAGAACTGAGAACCTGCTGTGTCAGGATGCATTGCTCTTGCCATTGAAAGAACGCCTGTTGTGTGAGAAAGGTCATTCTTAAATCCATTATCTTCGAACTCACCCTTAATGCAGTAGCCAGGGCCTCCCATTCCTGTTCCTTCAGGATCTCCACCCTGAATCATGAAGCCTTCAACGATTCTGTGGAAAGTAAGTCCGTTATAAAATCCTTTCTTAACAAGGCTTATAAAGTTGTTAGCTGTGTTTGGTGCAATTTCAGGATAAAGCTCTAAAGTAATTGTTCCAAGCTCTTCTTTTCCTAAAAGTCTTTTTGTTATTTGGTCAATAACCTGTTCTTCTACTTCAATTTTAACAATTGGATAATCTGCCATGATAGTCTCCTTTTAATCTATTTTTATTTTAAGTTTTTCTTTACTCAACTTTAATATTATAGCACACGCGCTTCTTTTCATTCAACAAAAAGCAGCACGCATGCAAAATTTCCCGTTTTTCTGTTCACTAATATTTCACAAAATAAGCAATTTTTATTCACAAATTCCCTTTATCATACAAACATAGAATTCAATAAGAATTCTATAGAGTATTTAATTACTCACCTCCCTTTTTTATTATACGTTTATCAAACCTAGGAAAAAAGCCCCTTATAGCAAGGGGCCTTTTTCTGTCTTTCTTTATTTTATTTTCTTTAGTTCTTCTTAACTCCAAGTGTAACTTTTTCTCCGTTGATGTCCCACTCTTTAGTGAAGCCATCTGCGCTTCCTGTAACAACATCCGTTGCCATTACATCTGTAAGAAGCATCTCTTTCTTTCTTCTGCCAAGCTCTTCAAGCTTTTCGTTTCCTGAAACATAAATTGTTATCATGTCCATTACTTCAAAGCCTGCTTCCTTACGCATTGTCTGGATCTTACTTATTATTTCTCTTACGAAGCCTTCTTCAATAAGTTCCGGTGTAAGATTGATGTCTAAGACAACCGTAATTCCGAAATCGCTCATTGAAACATAGCCTTCAACCTGAGCTGTCTCAATTAAAAGATCTTCTTTTGCAAGTTCGATTTCGCCTGTTGAAACTTCAAGCTTTAAGCTTCCTGTTTCATTAAGCTCATCCATTGCTTTGTTTCCGTCAAGCTCTGAAAGTTTTGCTTTAATTTCGCCAATTAATTTTCCGTATTTTGGTCCTAATGTTTTAAGCTGAGGCTTGAATGAATAAGAAGTAAAGTCTTTTACATCATCTGTCATTTCAACAGCTTTTACATTAAGCTCGTCTTCAATAATTTCTGTATAGAAATCTGAAAGATCAAACGGTGCTCTTACAAGCATCTTAGGAATTGGCTGGCGGTTCTTTACGCCTGAAAGGTTTCTTGAAGCACGTCCCATTACAACGATATCTAAAACATGTTTCATGTTTTCTTCAAGGTCTTTGTCGATTAAGCTTTCGTCTGCTTCAGGGAAGCTTGTAAGATGAATGCTCTTAGGTGCATCAGGAAAATCTGCTACTACTAAATTCTGATAAATGTCTTCTGTAATAAATGGAACGAAAGGTGCTGCACATTTACAGAAAGTAACAAGGCAGGTGTAAAGAGTCATGTAAGCATTTATCTTATCCTGTTCCATTCCTTTAGCCCAGAATCTTTCACGGCTTCTTCTTACGTACCAGTTGCTTAAGTCATCGATAAAGCTTTCTAAGGCACGGCCTGATTCAGGAAGTTTATAAGATGACATGTTTTCGTCAACTTCTTTTATTAATGAATTCAGCTTTGAAAGAATCCACTTATCCATTACAGGAAGTTTTTCTGGCTCAAGCTTATAATCTTTTGCACTGAAGCCATCGATATTTGCATAAAGCACGAAGAATGCATATGTGTTCCAAAGCGTTCCCATGAACTTTCTCTGGCCTTCTACTACTGCATCCTCATGGAATCTGTTTGGAAGCCAAGGTGCAGAGTTTGTTGCAAAGTACCAGCGGATTGCATCTGCTCCATGAGCAGAAAGTGCATCGAAAGGATCAACTGCATTGCCTTTTGATTTACTCATCTTCTGGCCGTCTTTATCCTGAACATGGCCTAAAACGATAACGTTTTTATAAGGCGCTTTGTTGAAGATAAGCGTTGAAATTGCCATGAGTGAGTAGAACCATCCTCTTGTCTGGTCAACAGCTTCCGAGATGAAATCAGCTGGGAAGTGTTTTTCAAAAAGTTCTTTGTTTTCAAACGGATAGTGATATTGAGCAAATGGCATTGAACCTGAATCATACCAGCAATCAATTACTTCCGGAACTCTCTTCATTTCTTTTCCGCACTCAGGACATTTAATCGTAACATCATCAATATAAGGTCTGTGGAGTTCGATGTCATCAGGGCAGTTTTCGGACATTGATTTCAATTCTTCAATGCTTCCAATTGCATGCTGATGGCCGCATTCGCATTCCCAAATGTTAAGCGGAGTTCCCCAGTAACGGTTACGTGAAAGTCCCCAGTCCTGAACATTTTCAAGCCAGTCTCCGAAACGGCCTTTTCCGATTGTAGGCGGAATCCAGTTTACTGTGTTGTTATTTTTTACAAGGTCATCTTTAACTTCTGTCATTTTGATGAACCATGTTTCTCTTGCGTAGTAAATAAGAGGTGTGTCACATCTCCAGCAGAATGGATAGCTATGCTCCATTTCCGGTGTTGAAAACAGTGCTCCGATTTCCTTAAGATTTTTAATTACAAGCTTGTCTGCATCTTTACAGAAAACGCCTTCCCATGGAGTTTCCTTTGTCATGCAGCCTTTGCCGTCAACATACTGAACGAATGGAAGGTCATAATTTCTTCCGATTCTTGAGTCGTCTTCACCAAATGCAGGAGCAATGTGAACAATTCCTGTACCATCATCCATCGTTACATAAGAATCGCATGTAACATAGTGGCATTTCTTTTTAACGTTTGAATAATCAACGTCAGGAAGAAGTGGATGGTACTCTTTGTACTCTAAATCTTTTCCTTTGTATTTTTTAATAAGCTGATAATCTTCGCCTAAAACTTTTTCAACCAAGGCTTCTGCCATATAATAATTTGTTTCGCCCTGTTTTACTTTAACGTAAGTTTCGTCAGGATTTACGCAGAGTGCAACGTTTGAAGGAAGTGTCCAAGGCGTTGTTGTCCATGCAAGGAAGTATGCATCTTCTCCGCTTACTTTGAACTTTGCAATTGCACTTCTTTCTTTTACATCTTTATATCCTTGAGCAACCTCGTGGCTTGAAAGAGGAGTTCCGCAGCGAGGGCAGTAAGGAACAACCTTGTAGCCCTTATAAAGAAGTCCTTTTTCCCAAATGGTTTTTAATGACCACCAGACTGACTCGATATAGTTGTTGTCATATGTTACATAAGGATTTTCCATGTCTGCCCAGAAGCCGACTGTAGAAGAAAAGTCTTCCCACATTCCTTTATACTTCCAGACACTTTCCTTACATTTTTCAATAAATGGAGCAAGACCATATTCTTCAATCTGCTCTTTTCCGTCCAAGCCTAAAAGCTTTTCAACTTCAATTTCAACCGGAAGTCCGTGAGTGTCCCATCCGGCTTTTCTTGGAACCTCATAGCCCTTCATTGTCCAGTATCTTGGAACAAGGTCTTTAATTACTCTTGTAAGCACATGGCCGATATGTGGCTTTCCATTTGCAGTTGGAGGGCCATCATAAAACATGTACTGAGGTTTTCCTTCAGATGTCTCCATGCTCTTTTCGAAAATCTTTTCATCTTTCCAGAACTTTTCGACATTCTTTTCTCTTTCTTTAAAATTTAAATCTGTTGTTACTTTCTTGTACAATTTATCCTCCTTTTAACTAGCTGCTTTCTCGTCACAGCAAGTCCTTTTTAAATTGTATTTTTATCTTAACGAAAAATTTTTTCGTTTAAAATCTTTTTAGCGATATTCGTTAAGAAGCTTTGTTTTTGTGTCATAAAGTTTCTTTGAAAGATCCACATAAACAGTATTTGGATTAACAAATCTCTTTGTTTCATCCCACAAAGTTTCTTTTTCTTTATCGCAGATTTTTTGGATTTCCATTACAGATGGAGAATCGTAGCAGCATATTCCGTTTTGGAAAACAGGAACTAAAAGTTCTCTTAAAGTAAAGCTTCCTGCTTCAACTTTAGTTTTCTTCCATGTGTTTACAGGATCGAAGAGCAGGATGTCTTCATCTTCTGTATAAACCTCATCCTCAAATGCAATAAGATCACCAACTATTTTTCCTGTCTCTTTACCGTAAATTCTGTAAATCTTTTTATTTCCAGGATTTGTAATTTTTATTATGTTTTCAGAAATTTTTATTTTTGGAATAAATTCTTTTGTTTCAGGATCTTCAATTGCAACAAGCTTATAAACTCCGCCAAAGCTTGGCCAGTCTGAACTTGTAATAAGGTTCGTTCCAACGCCCCATGAAGTAATTGCTGCATCCTGAGATTTAAGTGAGAAAATAAGATTTTCATCCAAATCGCTTGATGCAGAAATTACTGCATCTTTAAAGCCTGCCTCATCAAGCATCTTTCTTGCTTTCTTTGAAATATAAGCAAGGTCGCCTGAATCAAGTCTTATTCCGTAGTAAGAAAGCTCTTTGCCTTCTGCCTGCATCTCTTTGAATACTTTTATTGCATTTGGCACGCCTGAACCCAAGGTGTCATAAGTATCAACAAGCAAGAGGCATGCATCCGGATAAAGGTCTGCATATGTTTTGAAAGCTGTGTACTCATCTTTAAAACTCATTACCCAGCTGTGGGCATGTGTTCCTTTTACAGGCACATCAAATCTCTGTCCTGTTAAAACGTTAGAAGTTCCAACGCAGCCTGCAATCACTGCTGCTCTTGCACCTAAGATTCCTGCATCAGGTCCCTGGGCTCTTCTTAAGCCAAATTCCATTATGCCGTCGCCCTTTGCTGCATGAACAACTCTTGCCGCCTTTGTTGCAATAAGACTCTGATGGTTAATTATGTTAAGAATTGCTGTCTCTAAAAGCTGGGCTTCCATTATCGGTGCAACAACTTTTACTAAAGGTTCGTTTGGAAAAACAACTGTTCCTTCAGGCACAGCATAAATGTCTCCGCTGAAATGATAAGAACTTAAATATGTAAGAAAGTCTTCATCAAAAATTTTAAGGCTTCTTAAATATTCAATGTCTTCATAACTAAAATGCAGATCTTTTATATACTCAATAACCTGTTCTAAGCCTGCGCAGATTGCATAGCCACCGTCACATGGATTCTTTCTGTAAAATGCATCAAAAACAACTCTTTTATTATTTCCAGATTTAAAAAATCCCTGCATCATCGTAAGCTCATATAAATCAGTAAGTAACGTTAAATTCCTTGTGTTCATTTTTCTTCCATTTCTAAAATTTTAATAACTATTTTTACTTATAATTTAGCCTTGTTTTATCTTGCCACTTAAATTTTAGTGCATCAAAAAACTACTGTGGGTGCACAGTTGTAGTTATTATATCACAAGAATTAAGTTCTACAAGAGCTAAAAAGAGCCAGAGGAACTAAAATCCTCTGGCTCGATTTAATTAATGTACATTTAATTCACTAAGCGAACAAGTTTGGTATCAATGTCATTCCAAGGCCCAAAAGTGCAACTATTGAAATTACGATAAAGATAAGATTGTACTTCAACGTGCCCTTCATGGTCAGGTAACCCGGACCAAAGAATAATGGCGATGGTACAGCGGCCGAAGGCGTTACTGTCGCAAGACCTGCCGCAAAACCAATAATAACCGTAAACGCGGCCAAATTGAATTGGTCTGCTGAAAGAAGAACAATACCTATATTAAAGAACAATACCATCGTAACTGTGTTCGACAGGAAGTTTGTCATTACAATCGCAAAAACGCAAAGCAGAATTACGATTAATACTGGAGACATATCTCCAAAAATTGGCTTTAAGATATTTCCAAGCCATGTCTGAATACCTGTAACATCTGATGATAATGGTGTTGCAAATACTGAAACAACTCCGGCAAAAATAACAGCGCCCCATGGAATCTGTTTGAATCCTGCTGGAACATCGAGTATTGGCTTATCTCCGCCAATCTTAACAATTGCTAAAACAGCAATAGCCAGGATAGCAGGAACTACAACACCACATGTATACCAGTAATTCCAGAATGGTGAGCTATCCTTGAAGAATGAAGGAAGCAGTACCATTAAAATACAGATAATAAATACAACTGCTGCAAATTTTCCTCTTGCATCAAGAGGCTTATCCTCTTTTCTAAGAGTATCAATGTTGAATGCTTTAAACTTATCAGCATTTGGTCTCCAAATAAGGAGAACAATAAGAATAATAATAAACATTACAACTGTTGCAGGAACACCTGCTGACAGCCACTGAACATAAGAAATTGTTATTCCAAGCTGGCTTTCAGCAAGACCCATGAGAATATTTGGAAGTGCATGGGCGATAGGTGATGTAATTGAATATGTTACGTTGCACCATAATGATCCAAGGAATAATGCTGTGTAGAAAGCTTCGCCTTTCTGGATGTTCATTTTTTCACAGATAGATTCCGCAATACCGATAAAGATAATTGCAAGAGACATGTTATCCATGAAAAGACCTAAGATCATGTTTGCTGCGAAGAACATTGCAAAGAATGCCATCGGCTTTCCCTGAACGAATTTTCTCGTAACAAAGAACATTGCGATTTTGTTGATAACACCTGTTTCCTTCAATGCTATATTAAGCAGGAAGTAAGTAATAATGGTGATAACAACGAAGTGTCCCATTGATCCAGCCCATACCTCATTGGCAGTCATTGCCTGGGTCATAACCAACATGCCAATAGCCAGAATAGATGTCCAGTGAGTGTTGGTTGTTAACCAAAGGTACAGTGTTGGAACAAGAATCGCAATTACTCTGACACCGATTTCTGTAAGGCCATTAGTTGGCTGAAGACAGAATCCTAATAAAAGGCCGATTACCAAAGCAATTGCATAATGCAAGTAGTTTTTTCTAAAAGTTGCCATAAATAATTTCCCTTCTTTATTTTTTTATTTCCCTCTTATTAATACTAATTTAAAAATAATTTTTTTAGTTTTAACAAGTAGTTCATTTCAGTTATAAATTAAAATTACATGTCTTTATATCCTGGAAGCCATTTCTCTGCATCAACATCTAAGAACTGAGATCTCTGGAAATGATCTTTAAGGTTAAATGGCATTGTGCAGTCGAAAATTGTCTTGCAGGAAATACCTGTATCTTTAATCATTGGGTTGTAAGCTGTTTCCTGTGTATGATCAAGTGGATGACATCTTACGCCAGGAATCATGATTGTATCAATATCTCCCTGATATCTTGTATTAAGAGCCCAAAGTATATCGTTTGAATCGAATGGATCTACATCCTCATCAACAAGTACAACATGCTTAAGCTCGTTAAATGCAGAAAATGCAAGAAGTGCAGCCTGACGCTGTCTTCCCTCATCTGAAGGAATAGATTTCTTAAACTGCAGAATTGCCATATATTTTCCGCCTCCTGATGGATGAGCGTAAACATTTAAGAGTTTTCCTGGCATAGCAGTTTCAACCATGTTGATGATACTTGCCTCTGTTGGGAGACCTGCCATATGTACATGCTCCTCAGATGGGCCGATTGTTGTCTGCATGATAGGGTTAACTCTGTGAGTTACTGCTTTAACTTTGATAAGTGGAACCATTGGTGCAGGTCC
>R19__coassemble_854_pt1 | contig 12114 bp, 9 predicted proteins | sample R19__metabat2_low_PE_008 | metagenome-assembled genome bin R19 | reverse complement strand
TCAGGCCACAATCTACATAAACAGCGTAATGCCGGGCCAGCCAGGAAACTCAACAGTTCCGGAATCATTCCAGTACTGCGATGACTATAACGTAGCACTTTCAAAATACTGCGAAGAAAAAGGAATTACTTTTATCGATTCAAGATTTATTCTTGAAACATATCCTGATCTTTATGATGCAGACGGCTTCCATCCGACATGGGAATTTTATCCTATGTGGCTTACATACGTTGCTGATATTACAGGACTTTCAAATGGAGAGGTTCTTAATTCAGACGGAACTTTAGATGAAAGCACAACAACGACCGCATCGGAGGACGTTGACGCAGATTCAGATACAGATTCTGACAGCACAGATACAGACTCAGATGGCTATTCAGACACAGACTCAGGAAGTGCAGACGACTCAGGAAGTGAATCGGATTTTTAAAAGATGAACCACATTAACAAAACAAATCGCAAATTAAATATAGCAGAGCTTTTAATAGTAATTGCGCTTATTGTTTTCATTGTTTTAATGATTACTTCTAACAACACAAAAGACGTAGACATGGAAACAATTAAGGCGGAACTTATTTCTGATTCCTCGATTTCTGAAATGACTGAAAAAACTGCTTTGGAAATGGAAACGGAATTAGGCGTTGACCTTACAGACGTAGAAGTAATTGCATTTGAGGCAGATGATGTAATGGATGTAAGCAGACTTTATGTCTTTAAAACAGAAGATGCGGATAAGATGCAGGAAATCATTGATGCAGTTGATGAGTCAATAGAATCAGATGCTAATGACTTTAATGGATATGGAACAAATCAGTACGATCTTTTAACGTCAGCGGATAAATTAGAAAAGGGAAATTATTATTTCGCATGCGTGTCTGAAGATGCAGACAAGTGGCAGGACGAATTTTTAGATACACTTAAATAATTAAGGTTTGATAAACAAAAATGGTATTTAGCAGCTTAAACTTTTTATTCATATTTTTGCCTATAATCATGATCATCTACTTTGTAGTACCGTTCAAGGTTAAGAACATAGTGCTTCTTATTGCAAGCATTATTTTCTATGCATGGGGCGAGCCGGTTTATGTTATTTTAATGCTGCTTTCAATTTTATTTAATTATGTTGCAGGCCTGAAACTAGAGCAGACTTTCTCTAAGAACGAAAGAAAGAAGCAGCTTGTTCTTGCAATAGTTGTAAACCTTCTGCTTTTAGGCTTCTTTAAATATGCAGGCTTCATAATCGGAACAATCAATTCTGTTTTTGGGGCAAGCATTGCATGGAATGAACTTTCACTTCCAATCGGAATTTCTTTCTACACATTCCAGGCACTTTCTTACATAATAGACGTTTACAGAGGAGGAGTCTCTGTCCAGAAAAACATAATAAACTTTGCGACATATATAACAATGTTCCCGCAGCTTATTGCAGGACCTATCGTAAGATATAAAGACATTGCAAAAGAGCTTGCAACCAGAAAGATTTCAATGGCAAAGACAGGCCAGGGAATGGAAAGACTTCTTTTAGGACTTGCTAAAAAAGTAATTCTTGCAAATAACCTTGGACTTCTTTACACGACAATCCAGGGGCTTGACGAAAGATCGTTCCTTACGGCATGGCTTGGAGCAATCTGTTATACACTTCAGATTTATTTTGACTTTTCAGGATATTCCGACATGGCAATCGGAATGGGAAAAATGCTTGGATTTAATTTCCCTGAAAACTTCGACTATCCATATCTTGCAAAGAACATAACTGAGTTCTGGAGAAAATGGCACATGACACTTTCCGGATGGTTCAGAGAGTTTGTCTACATCCCTCTTGGCGGAAACAGAGTAAATGTAGGAAGACATATTTTAAACCTTTTAATTGTCTGGGCACTTACAGGACTTTGGCATGGAGCAAGCTGGAACTTTGTTCTATGGGGCGTTTACTACGGAATAATCCTTATAATAGAAAAATATGTTTTAATTCCTCTTTGCAAAAATGTGCCGGGATGGATTAAGCATATTTATGCAATGATTTTAGTAATTATCGGATGGGTAATTTTCAGCAACACTGATTTTTCTCAGATGGGAACCTACCTTGGCAACATGTTCGGCTCAGGAGTTTCAGGATTTGTAGATTCAGATTTTATTTATTACTTAAGAAGCAACTTACTTTTAATTGTAATTTCAATAATCTGTTGTTCACCGGTAATAAAGAATCTCATCATGAGAATAAGCAAGAAGACAGCAGTTTTAGCAGTAATAATTTTAGTTGTTTTGTTCCTTGTTTCAATAAGCTTCTTAGTTGCAGGATCATACAACCCATTCCTTTACTTTAGATTTTAAGAGAAAATAAATTATTTTTAGAGATGACATTTTAAAATGAATCAGGAAAGAGCTACAAGAAAAAAATTTCATATGATTCTCATAGTAGTAATGGCCATAATAATCATTGTCTTTGACTTGGTTTTTATTGTCATGCCTGATAAAGAAACATCAGAGACAGAGAACCGCTCACTTCAGCTTTTCCCAAGGCTTACATGGGCTACTTTAACAGACGGACGATTTGAAACAAACTTCGATTCTTATGTTGCAGACCAGTTCCCATTAAGAAACAGCTGGCTTACTGTTAAGACAACTGTTGACAGGCTTTCAGGAAAGACAGAGTCAAATGGAATCTTTTTAGGCTCTGACGGCTATCTGATTCAGGATTTTACAAATCCGACTGATGAAAAATATGAAGAAATATTAGCAGAGTTTACTGATTTTAAATCAGCTCACTCAGACCTTGATATATATGCGCTTATTGCTCCGACTGCAATTACTATTTTAAATGATAAGCTTCCTTTAAATGCAGTAACGGGTGATGAAAGCGGATTCATGGATAGACTAAAAGAAGACCTTGAGTCAAACGGAATTACATTCATCGACACAAGAGATGCGCTTAACGAAGAAAAGCAGGTAAATCAGGTTTATTATAGAACCGACCACCATTGGACAACCTTTGGTGCTTATGCAGCTTATAATGTGCTTGCAGAGACCCTTGACCTTTCTGGAAAAGCGCTTACATATGATTCAAAGCTTGTAACAGATTCTTTCAGCGGAACGCTTACAGCATCAAGCGGATTCAGAATGGATGAGACAGATGAAATCTATATTTTTGAACCACAGGCGGAAACAGATTATTCAGTTTTTTATGTTGATGAATCAGAAAAAACAGCAAGCTTTTATAAAACAGAAAATCTTGACATAAGAGATAAATATACAGTTTTCTTTAACGGAAACCATGCAGAAATAAAAATTGAAACAGATGCAGGCGGAAGTGATGTGCTGCTTGTCATAAAAGATTCTTATGCAAACTGCTTCGTTCCGTTCTTATGCCAGGACTACAGAAAAATAATAATGGTTGATCCACGTTATTATACAGGCGATTTGGATGAACTTATCACTACTGAAAAAGTAACGAAGGTGCTTTATCTTTACAATGCATCATCTTTGTCTGAGTAAAGATAAGCTTTATAAAAAAATTAGAAAGAGGAATAAAAAATGAGTTATGCTGATAATGTTTTTATCGACATGTGCAGAGACATCTTAACTAATGGCACTGACACAAAAGGCGAAAAAGTGCGTCCTGTTTGGACTGACACAGGTGAAAAAGCTTATACAATAAAGAAGTTCTGCGTTGTAAACAGATATGATTTAAGAAAAGAATTTCCAGCGCTTACTTTAAGAAGAACTGCCATTAAATCGGCAACTGATGAGATGCTTTGGATCTGGCAGAAGAAAAGCAATAATGTAAAAGATTTAAGCAGCCATATCTGGGATGAATGGGCAGATGAAACAGGAAGCATCGGAGAAGCTTACGGTTATCAGATAGCTCAGAAGAGCCGCTACAAAGAAGGATGGTTCGACCAGATTGACAGAGTAATTTATGACTTGAAGAACAATCCTTATAGCAGAAGAATAATGACAAACATCTATGTCCACGCAGATCTTCATGCAATGCATCTTTATCCTTGCGCTTACAGCATGACTTTTAACGTAACAAGAAATCCTGAAAACGGAAAGCTTGTTTTAAATTCAATTTTAAATCAGCGTTCCCAAGACGTTCTTGCAGCAAATAATTGGAATGTTGTTCAATACTCAATCCTTACGATGATGCTTGCCCAGGTTTGTGACATGGAAGTTGGAGAATTTGTTCATGTTATTGCAGATGCGCATATCTATGACCGCCATGTTGAAATAATAGAGGAGCTTATCAAAAGAGAACCTCTTCCTGCACCAAAGGTTTGGCTTACACCTGGCATAAAAGATTTTTATGAGTTTACAAAAGATGATGTTCATGTTGAAGGCTATGAAACTCATGAGCAGATTAAAAATATTCCAATAGCAGTTTAATAACTGACTTGGCTTTGATAAAGGAGGCAATTATGATTATTGCAATTGTGGCAGTTGATAAAAACTGGGCAATAGGAAAAGATAACAAGCTTTTAGTTTCAATCCCTGAAGACATGAAATTTTTTAAGGATACAACTTCAGGAAATGTCGTAATAATGGGAAGAAAAACTTTAGAGAGTTTTCCGGGCGGCAGGCCTCTTCCTAACAGAGAAAACATTGTAATTACTAAAAGCCCTGATTATGAAAAAGAAGGCGTAATAGTAGTTCACAGCCCTAAAGAAGCACTTGAAAAAGCAAAAAAATTCGATAAAGACGTTTATATTATCGGAGGCGGAAAAGTCTATAATGAGATGATTGACATGTGTGATGAGGCATACATCACTGCAATTGATTATTCTTATGTGGCTGATACGCATTTTCCGAATTTAGATAAAAAACCTAACTGGGTCATGGTTGCCCAGTCAGAAGAAATGACATACTTTGATATTATTTATTATTTTAAGAAATATCAGAGAAGAAAAGATTATGAAGAATAAAAATAAAATGTATTTGAAAGAGGGAAAATAATGATTGGAGATAATAAAATTTTATACAGTGCAGCCCAGGCAACAGGCTCACTTACAATAGGAAATTACTTTGGAGCTTTAAAAAACTGGGTTGACCTTTGTAATGAATATGAATGCTTTTTTGCAGTTGCAGATTTGCATTCATTAACAGTAAGGCAGGTTCCTGCTGATTTTAGAAAATCAGCAAGAAACATCCTTACGCTATTTATCGCAGCAGGGCTTGATCCTGAGAAGAACTGCCTTTACATGCAGTCTCATGTTCCTGCACATGCTGAGCTTTCATGGATTTTAAATTGCTTTACTTATATGGGTGAGCTTCAGAGAATGACTCAGTTTAAGGATAAATCTCAGAAGCATTCTGATAACATTAACGCAGGGCTTTTTACATATCCTGTTTTAATGGCAAGCGACATCCTTCTTTATCAGGCAGATTATGTGCCTGTAGGAGTTGACCAGAAGCAGCACTTAGAGATTACACGTGACATTGCAACACGTTTTAATTCAATCTATGGAGATGTATTTACAATTCCAGAGCCATATATCGGCACAAACGGCGCAAGAATAATGTCACTTCAGGAGCCTGAAAAGAAGATGAGTAAGTCTGATGAAAATTTAAATGCAACAATTTTCATGCTTGATGATAAAGATACAATAATAAGAAAATTCAAAAGAGCAGTAACAGACTCAGAAACAGAAGTAAGATATGATGTTGAAAATAAGCCTGGAGTAAGCAATTTAATGGACATTTATAAAGCTGCAACAGGAAAAGCTTTTGAAGAAATCGAAGCCGAATTTAAGGGCATAGGCTACGGAGATTTTAAAATGGCTGTAGGCGAGACAGTTGCAAATGTCATCTGTCCAATTCAGGAAAGATTTAATGAGCTTTCAAAAGATAAGGCTTATATCGATGGCATAATGAAAAATAACGCTGAAAAGGCTTCTTATTTTGCAAATAAGACTCTTAGAAAAGTTCAGAAAAAGGTCGGACTTTCAGAAAGACCTAGATAGTTAAAAAACACAAAATTTAGTAGTACGTAATACACCCAGACCGCAATATGTTGTGGTTTGGGCGTATTTTTTTGTTGAATTTAAGGGCTGATTTTGGTATAATTTAGCGTACTATGGGTAAAGGAATTTACTGCCTCTCCCATGAAACGCAAATAGAAACGAATTAGAAGGAAAAATTAAATGACAGATAAAAATTACAACGCCCAGAGCATCAGAATACTCGAGGGCTTGGAAGCTGTTAGAATGCGTCCGGGAATGTATATCGGAAGCGTTTCTACAAAAGGACTCAATCATTTAGTCTACGAAATAGTAGATAATGCCGTTGATGAACACTTAGCAGGGTATTGTTCTGAAATCCATGTAAGCTTAAATGCTGACGGAAGTGTTACAGTCGTAGACAACGGCAGGGGAATCCCAATCGGAATTAATAAAAAAGCAGGCATTCCTGCGGTAGAAGTTGTTTTTACAATGCTTCATGCCGGAGGAAAATTTGAAGAGGGAAATTATAAGATTTCAGGCGGACTTCACGGAGTTGGAGCTTCTGTTGTTAATGCACTTTCAACATGGCTTGAGGTTGAAATCTATACTGATGGAAAAATTTATCAGCAAAGATACGAGCTGGGAAAGCCAAAATATAAGCTTAAAGAAATTGGAACTACAAGAAAAGGAAACACAGGAACTAAAGTTACTTTTTCACCTGATCCTACAATTTTCGAAAAGACTTATTTTAAGGCAGAAGCAATTAAAAACAGACTTCATGAGACAGCCTATTTAAATCCTGAACTTACTATCTATTTTGAAAATGCAAGAGCAGGCGAGGAAGAAGAGATTGTCTTTAACGAGCCTGACGGATTAAAGGCATATATTACTGATTTAAATAAAGGAAAAGAAGCTGTAACTCCGATTATTTATTTTAAAGGCAAGGAAGATAAAATCGAAGTTGAGGCAGCTTTCCAGTTTGTGGACGAATTCCAGGAAGAAATTTTAGGCTTTTGTAACAACATCGACACCCAGGAAGGCGGAACGCACATAACAGGCTTTAAAACACGATTTACTACTATTATTAATCAGTATGCAAGAGAGCTTGGAATCTTAAAAGAAAAAGATGATAACTTTACAGGTGCTGACGTAAGATGCGGAATGACTGCAATAATTGCAATTAAGCATCCGGACCCTCGTTTTGAAGGTCAGACTAAAACTAAGCTTGATAATCCTGATGCTGCTAAAGCAACGAACGACATTACAGGAGACGAGCTTATAAGATATTACGATAAAAACCTTGAGATTTTAAAGGCCACGATTGGCTGTGCGGAAAAGAGCGCGAAGATTAGAAAAGCTGAGGAAAAAACAAAGACAAACATGCTTACAAAATCTAAGTTTGTCATGGAAGGAAATGGAAAGCTTTCTAACTGCGAAAGCAGAAAGCCTGAAGAATGCGAAGTCTTTATCGTAGAGGGCGATTCTGCCGGAGGCTCTGCAAAAAAAGCAAGAGACAGAAGAACCCAGGCGATTCTTCCAATCCGTGGAAAAATCTTAAATGTTGAAAAAGCTTCCATGGACAAGGTTCTTGCAAATGCTGAAATCAAAACCATGATCCAGACTTTCGGATGTGGTTTTTCAGAGGGCTATGGAAACGATTTTGACATAACAAAGCTTCGTTACAACAAGATTATTATCATGACGGATGCCGATGTTGACGGCGCGCATATTGCAACATTGCTTCTTACATTCTTCTACAGATTCATGCCGGAGCTTATTACATCAGGCCATGTTTATCTTGCAACGCCTCCTCTTTATAAGGCTATTCCTAAGAAGGGCGAAGAAGAATATCTTTATGATGATTTAGCGCTTGAAAAATACAGAGAAAAACATAGTTCAGAAAACTTTACTCTTCAGAGATACAAAGGTTTAGGCGAGATGGATGCAAGCCAGCTTTGGGAGACGACCTTAGACCCGCAAAGAAGAGTGCTTAAAAAGGTTGAAATTGAAAGTGCAAGAGAGGCGAACCGCGTGACTGAAATGCTCATGGGTTCGGACGTTGCACCTCGTAAGAAATTTATACATGACAATGCTAATTTAGCAGAATTGGATGTTTAATTTTAAAAGTTTGACTTTGAGGGGGTAAACATATATAAACATAAACCGCTTTAGCGGAGCTTGATGTTTAAAGTTTAAAGGTCTGACTTGGGGACAAACATATATAAACATTTTGAGCGAGCATGACGAATTACTTGCGTTGCAGGGGCGATTTTCGAGGTAAAATTTTCTGTCTACGGGACATTGAAAATTTTATGTTGTAATTTCAAAAAGGCCATCAGGGCTTTTTGAAATCCAACAGGCCGAAGAAAATCGGCCATGGAATGCTTAGTAATTCACAGCGCAGCGGTTTATGTTTATATATGTTTGTACCTACAAGTCAGACGTTAAAAATTTAAATACAGAAAGAGAGTATTATGGCAGAAGAAATTATTACAAGTGAATTTTCTGAAGTGATGCAGAAATCATATATTGACTATGCGATGAGTGTTATTTGTGCAAGGGCTGTGCCTGACGTAAGGGACGGACTTAAGCCGGTTCAGAGGCGTGTTCTTTATGCAATGAGCCAGTTAGGCTTAAGGTCTGACAGACCGCACAGAAAATCAGCGCGTATTGTTGGCGATACAATGGGTAAGTATCATCCTCACGGTGATTCTTCTATTTATGAAACCCTTGTTGTAATGGAACAGGATTTCAAAAAAGAAATGCCTTTAGTAGACGGCCACGGAAACTTTGGCTCGATTGAAGGTGATGGCGCAGCTGCAATGCGTTATACAGAAGCAAGACTTGAGAAATTTACACAGGATGTTTATCTTGCTGACTTAGATAAAAATGTTGTTGATTTCATCCCTAACTTCGATGAAACAGAAAAAGAGCCAGCCGTGCTTCCTGTTAAAATTCCAAATATCTTAGTTAACGGTTCTGAAGGAATTGCAGTCGGAATGACAACTTCAATTCCAACGCATAATTTAGGCGAAATCATTGATGCTGAAATTGCGTACATGAAAAAGAACTCTATTACAACAGAGGAACTTATGGAAATAGTTCCGGGTCCTGATTTTCCGACAGGGGGAATCGTAACTAACAAAGCGGACCTTCTTGAGATTTATAAAACAGGTGTTGGAAAAATAAAAGTAAGAGGAAAGGTTGAGATTGAAAAAGGAAAGAAAAAATCTGACCATCCGAAAATTGTAATTACTGAAATCCCTTATACGATGATTGGCGCAAACATCGGAAAATTCATTTTAGATATTTGCGACATTGTTGAGCAGAAGAAGCTTACAGAAATCGTTGATGTTTCTAACCAGAGTGCAAAGGGTGAAACAAGGATTGTAATCGAACTTAAAAAAGATTCAGATCCTGAAAAAGTAATTAACTATCTTTATAAAAAGACAAAACTTGAAGATACTTTCGGCGTAAACATGCTTGCAATTGCAGACGGAAAGCCTGAGGTTTTAGGACTTAAAGGAATCTTAAAGCATTGCAGTGACTTCCAGTTTGAAATTAATCAGAGAAAGTATGAAACACTTCTTTCCAAGGCAGCTGAGCAGAAAGAAATTAAAGAAGGTCTCATAAAGGCCTGCGACATAATCGACCTTATTATTGAAATCATCAGAGGTTCAAGAAGCATTTCCCAGGCTAAGGCCTGCCTCATGGAAGGAAATACAAAAGATATTAAATTCAAATCAGAAGCATCTAAAAAAGAAGCAGAGACTCTTTCCTTTACAGAGCTTCAGGCACAGGCAATTTTAGATTTAAGACTTTCTAAATTAATAGGCCTTGAAATTGAACAGCTTAAAAATGATTATGAAGAGCTTGTTAAAAAGATTGCTCTTTATGAAAAAATCTTAGGCTCAAAAAGCGAGATGAAAAAAGTAATCATCAAAGACCTTGAAGCAATAAAAAAAGAGTATGGCTTTGAAAGAAAAACTGAAATTACTGATGCAGCTGAAATCGTTTTAGAAGAGCCAAAAATCGAAGAAGCCCCATTTGTTTTCTTAATGGACAGATTTGGATATTCTAAAGTAATCGAGCCTGCTGCATATGACAGAAATAAAGAAAAAATTGAAGCTGAATATAAGTATATTATTCCATGCTTAAATACAGACCAGATTTGTGTTTTTACAAACGCGGGAGTAATGCATACTGTAAAGGTAATGAAGATTCCGACCAAAAAAGTTAATGAAAAAGGCGTGCCAATTGACAATCTTTGCAATTATTCAAGCGAAAAAGAGCATATGACCGGAGTTTTTGCATTAAATGACCTAAAAATAAGCAAATTACTCTTTACAACTAAATTTGGTATGGTAAAATTTGTGGATGGTTCAGAGTTTGATGTAAGCAACAGAACTGTCAAAGCAACCAAGCTTTCTGCAGATGATGAGGTAATCTCTGTTGATGCTTTTGATATTAAAAAAGAAAGCATTAATGTTCAGACTTCACCAAATGATGAGGTTGCAGAAGACCAAAGCGATGATGATCAGATGAGCTTTGATTTTATTGATATTGTTAATGTGGAAACTGGCGAATCAGAGCCGCTTAAACCAGAAACTGGCAATGATTCTGAAGAGAAAATTTTCCACACGAATAAGATGTTGGTACTTCAGACTAAAGAAGGAATATTTTTAAGATTTAAACTTAACGAAGTTCCAGTGCAGAAAAAGAATGCAAGAGGAGTTAAAGGAATTAAGCTTTCAAAAGATGACGAGGTTGAAAATGCTTATGTCGTAAAATTTGGCGCAGGCCAGAAGATCGAACGTCACGGAAAAGTGATTGAACTTATGAAAATCAAACTTGCAAAAAGAGGAAACAAAGGAACGAAGTTAAGGGGATAAGAAGGAGATTTAAAATGGATCAGAAATTAAAAGTAGGCGTTTTAGGCGCAACAGGAATGGTAGGCCAGAGATTTGTTTCTCTTTTAGAGAATCATCCTTGGTTTGAAGTAGTTTTACTTGCGGCAAGTGAAAGAAGTGCAGGAAAAACTTATGAAGAAGCAGTTGGCGGAAGATGGAAAATGAAAACTCCAATGCCAGAAAGAGTAAAATCAATCGTTGTTAAAAACTTAAATGACATTGAAGAAAATGCAAAAGAAGTAGATTTCTGCTTTTCTGCAGTTGACATGACAAAAGAAGAAATCAGAGCTTTTGAAGATGCATATGCAAAAACAGAAACTCCTGTAGTTTCAAACAACTCAGCTCACAGATGGACTCCAGATGTACCAATGGTTATTCCAGAGATTAATCCAGAACATTTAGAAGTAATTAAGTATCAGAAAAAGAGACTCGGCACAACAAGAGGTTTTGTTGCAGTTAAACCTAACTGCTCAATCCAGAGCTACACACCAGCTTTAGAAGCTTTAAAAGAGTTTGGACCAAAGGAAGTTGTTGTTTCAACTTATCAGGCAATTTCAGGTGCAGGAAAAACTTTCAAAGACTGGCCTGAAATGGTAGAAAATGTAATTCCTTATATCGGCGGCGAAGAAGAAAAGAGCGAAAAAGAACCTCTTAGAGTTTGGGGTAAAGTTGATCCTGAAAAAGGCGAAATCGTACCTGCTGAAGCTCCAATCATCACAGCTCAGTGTTTAAGAGTTGCAGTTGAAGACGGCCACACAGCAGCAGTTTTCGTTAACTTTGAAAAGAAACCTACTAAAGAAGAAATCTTAGAAAGATGGGCTGCTTTCAAAGGCGAGCCTCAGGAATTAGAACTTCCAAGCGCTCCAAAGCAGATGATTCAGTATATGGAAGAAGACAACCGTCCACAGCCAAAGCTTGACAGAGATTATGAAAACGGAATGGGAATTTCTCTTGGACGTTTAAGAGAAGATACACTTTTCGATTACAAATTTGTGGGTCTTGCTCATAACACAGTTCGTGGCGCAGCAGGCGGAGCAATCGAGCTTGCAGAGCTTTTAACAGCTAAGAAGTATATCGAGGCTAAATAATTGTAATTATCCTGAACCTCTAAAGTGAAATTTAAATTTCGAGTTTTGAGGCGAAGATTGTAATCATAAAATAAATTCAAAAATGCGGGCTGCATAAAGTGGCTCGCATTGGTATTAAATAAGAGAGGAAAGATATGAAAGTCAGAACAAGATATGCACCGTCACCAACAGGAAGAACTG
>R19__coassemble_843_pt1 | contig 12287 bp, 10 predicted proteins | sample R19__metabat2_low_PE_008 | metagenome-assembled genome bin R19 | reverse complement strand
GTATATCCATGAAGTGCAACTGAATCCATGTTATTAGCAAGATCAACAATTGTATCGTTTACAATCTGAGGTGCTGGAACTGAAGGATTTCCAAGACTGTAATCAAAAACATTTTCTTTTCCGATTTCTTTTGCTCTTTGAAGTCCAAACTCAAAAAGGTCTCTTATTGCTGAACGCACCTGTCCATATGCAATCATTTGTTTATTAATGTCTGTCATTTTTTATTACCTCTATCTCCAATTTTTAACTCTTGCTTTTTTTAAGCTCAAGCATATTTATTTGTAAATTCAACTAGAATAAAATTTCAGTTTTAAATAATCACTTAAATCAGTCTAACAGATCAGGTCTTCTTTCCTTTGTCCTTTCAAGTGATTTTTCGTGTCTCCATTTTTCAACATTTGCATGATGTCCTGAAAGGAGAATTTCAGGTACTTCTAAGCCCATGAATTCTTTCGGGCGCGTGTACTGGGGATATTCTAAAAGTCCGTCTGAGAAGCTCTCATCTTCGCCTGACATATCATTTGTTAAAACGCCTTTGACCATTCGAGAAGTTGCATCAACTACTGCCATTGCAGCAATTTCGCCGCCTGTCAAAACATAATCCCCAATTGAAATTTCTTCATCAACCACAAGTTCAATTGCTCTTTCGTCAACGCCTTCGTAATGTCCACATAAAATAACAAGATCCTCATAAAGAGAAAGTTCCTTTGCTTTTTTCTGATTGAAGACCTCTCCTGCAGGCGACATGTAAATGACATGCGGTTTTTTTCTACCCGCATCCATCACATTTTTTTCGATTGATTTATAACAATTATAAATTGGTTCAGCCTGCATGACCATTCCCGCGCCGCCACCATAAGGATAATCATCAACATGTCCGTGCGGTTCATCAGTAAAGTCCCTGATATTAACAGCTTCAATGGAAATAAGGCCACTGTCTGCGGCCCTTCCAATAATACTCGTATTCAGTCCGGATTCAATCATCTCCGGAAATAATGTCATTATATGAAAATTCATTTTAGAAATTTTATAAACGAAAAATTTTTATAAGCAAATTTTATTTATAAACTGCTCATTTTTTTGAATTATTTCAAATAATTTTATTTTAATTTTTTCAAAAAACTAATCAAGCAGCCCCGGCATAATATGCACAGTTACGACCTGATTTTCTATGTCGACATTTTTAATGCAGTCTTTGATAACAGGAAAAAGAAGCTCCCCACCGCTTTTGCTTTTTACAAGATACACATCATTTGCACCTGTTTGGAGAACATCTTCTAAAACTCCAAGAGAAGTTCCTTCATCACTTACCACATTACATCCCAAAAGATCGGCGATATAATATTCACCCTCTTCTAATGGCTGGGCGTCTTTTCTGTCAATCATAATGTCGGCCTGAAGATAATTCTTCACTTCTTCAGGTGCATTAAAACAGTCAAATTTAACAATTGCCAGATTTTTGAAATATCTGACACTTGTAATTTTTGCTTTTAAATCGCCATCTTTAGTTTTGATAAAGACATCCTTTACTTCCTCAAAACGATGTGCATCGTCAGTCGTAGGATAAACCTTGACCTCGCCATGCACACCATGAGATGAAGTAATAACGCCTATTCGTAAAAATTGTTCCAAAGTACTTTAAACCTTATTCAACAATGTCAACAAATACTTTTTTGTTTTCTTTAAGGGCAACAGTCTTAACAACTGTTCTGATAGCTTTTGCAATGCGGCCTTGTTTTCCGATTACTTTGCCCATATCATCTTTTGCTACTTTAAGCTCAACTCTGATGATTCCATCGTCGCCTGTCTTTTCTTCAACAACAACCTCGTCAGGTGAGTCAACAAGTGCTTTAGCAATTGTTTCTACTAATTCTTTCACATTAACTCCTTCCCGGAATTATTTAGAGATTCCTGCGTTCTTAAAAAGTCTAGCAACAACATCTGTTGGCTGAGCGCCGTTTGAAAGCCATTTCTGAGCTGCTTCAGCATCAACGTTAACAATTGCTGGCTCCTGATTTGGATCATAGTAACCAATCTCGTCGATGAATCTTCCATCACGTGGAGCTCTTCCGTCAGCTACGATAATACGATACTGTGGAGCTTTTTTCTTTCCCATTCTTTTTAATCTGATTTTTACTGCCATTTTTCTTACCTCATTTAAATTAATTTTTATTTTATTTAACAGCTTATGCTGTTTTTAACATTTTATTGATTGTTCCTTCTATATTATTAGAACAATCCTCCGCCGAAGCCTCCAAGGCCACCAAAGCCTCCTAAGCCACCGCCACGTTTTTTGCCTTTTCCAGGCATCTTCTTCATGAAGCTCTTTGTCTGCTCATAATTTTTCATGAACTTATTTACTTCCTGAATGCTTACGCCCGAGCCTTTAGCAATTCTGTTTTTTCTTGAAGGATTTATAATCTTTGGATTACTTCTTTCCTTCTTTGTCATTGAATTTATTATCGCCTCAATCTGGTTGAACATGCTGTCGTCGATATCAAGGCCACGCATCTTTGAGCCCATTCCCGGAAGCATCTTTAAGATTTCTCCGATGCCGCCCATGTTTCTCATCTGCTTGATGCTCAAAAGATAATCGTCAAAATTAAATTCTGCTTTTTTAAGACGCTTCTCCATTTCCAAAGCCTGCTGCTCATCAAAGTCAACCTGGGCTTTTTCGATTAAGGAAAGAACATCTCCCATTCCTAAAATTCTTGATGCCATTCTGTCAGGATAGAACTGTTCAAGGTCTGAAAGTTTTTCTCCCATGCCGGCAAAGATAATAGGAACGCCTGTTACCTGTTTTACCGAAAGTGCTGAACCACCTCTTGAGTCACCGTCAAGTTTTGTAAGAACAACTCCGTCAACTCCGATTCTTTCATTGAATCCTTTTGCAATGTTTACAGCATCCTGTCCTGTCATTGCATCGACAACAAGGAGCGTTTCTGTAACATCTAAAGCTGCTTTAATTTCTTCAAGTTCGGCCATCATGTCTTCATCAATCTGAAGTCGGCCGGCTGTATCAATAATAATTACATTTTTATTATTTTCTTTTCCGAATTCAAAACCTTTTTTTGCTATCTCAACAGCCTTGTGGTCAGTTCCCATTTCAAAAACAGGAACACCAACTTTTTCACCGTTAACCTTTAACTGCTCAATAGCTGCAGGACGATAAATATCACATCCAACAAGAAGCGGACGTTTTCCCTGCTCTTTTAACTTACCGGCAATCTTAGCGGCCGAAGTTGTTTTACCAGAGCCCTGGAGTCCGACCATCATGATAACAGTCGTTGCAATTCCCGGAAGAATCTTAAGTTCAACAGGTTCGCCGCCCATCAGGTTTGTAAGTTCTTCATTAACAATCTTAACAACCATCTGGCCTGGTGTGAGGCTGTTCATTACGTCTGCGCCGATTGCACGTTCTTTAACAGTTTTTGTAAACTGCTTAACAACTTTGAAGTTAACGTCTGCCTCTAAAAGAGCCATCTTAACTTCCTTCATTGCAAGATCAACATCTTCCTCACTTAAGCGGCCTTTGCCTCTAAGCTTTTTAAAAACATTCTGTAATTTATCTGTTAAATTTTCAAATGCCATTTTTTAACCTTTAAAATTTTTCTGCTATTTCGCTTGCGATTTTCTTAGCTTCATCTAAGCTTTCGCATTTTTCGATTTCTTTTGCAAGAGACCTTACTTCGACAAATTTTTCAACTAGATGAAGTCTTTCTTCATAGCCTTCAAGCAAAACATTGCATCTTTTAATCACGTCGTGCACTGCCTGTCGGCTTACGCCAGTCTCTTCTGCGATCTCGGCCAGTGAAAGATTATCCTGGATATAACTTTCATAAATCTCTTTCTGATGTTCAGTTAAAAGATCGCCGTAAAAGTCATATAAAAATGATTGTTTAACAAAACCTTCCATAGCCATTTGTGGATATTACACTAATTGCTCGCGCATGTCAAGTATTTTTACTTTACAGTACCGTTTGGATACGATTCTCTGTCTCGTTAACAAAGTATATTTTGCCAGGGCTCCCGCAAGGCATCCCCCAAAAGTAATGCCTCGCTAAAAGTCGCTCGGCATTATTCGGTGCCCCCTTGCTCGCGCCTGGTGAAAATCAATTTATAAATAAGAGACACCGATACGATCATTCACAACTGCAAAAAATATACTGACTTTTGTCATGCAAAATTAAATATAGTAAAATATCCAAAAATGGTCTATACTATATGATATTTATGGGCGAGCAAGTTAGAAGAAAAAATAATAATCACTATAACCAGCCGCAGCGACGAAAACGCAAGAAAAAGAAAAACAATTCAAAAACTATTTTGATTGTAATAATTTGCGTTTTAGTTTGTGTCGGTCTTTTTTTTGGCATCCGTGCTTTAACCGGTGCCGGCGGCACTACTTACTACTTAGGTTCTGACGATGCCCAGGTTAAAATCTATAACTATGACGAATATGGCTACATGGTTTCTAACACTTCCGTTAAGCGTGGCGCTGAAGTTAAATCAAGCGGCGAGACTGTTGAATATAACGGAATCGAATACACTGAAATAACTTATGAGGGAGAAACGTGCTATGTTCTTGCCGACTTCCTTGTAACCGACCCTAACGATATCGTAAAAGAAACAATTAAATATGTAAGAACTCCTGTCACTGTTTATGAAGGAAATGATTCTGTAGAAATCGCTTCTTATTTCAAAAAAGGTTCTAAGCTTGATATCTTAAGCTATGATTATCTTGATGATGACGGTACTGTTGACATGTATGAAGTCAAATCTGAAGACGGCCAGACTGGATGGGTTTATGGAAAATATCTTGTAAACACTGAAGAAGATGCTTTGGCAAATTATAATGAAAATGGCGAATATGATACTCATAAAGAAAGAGTTTATGATTCAGATTCCGACTTAGGCGGTGGTGACCCTACAAACCTTGACTGGTATCCATATGAAAAGCCTTCATTTGAAGACAATCCTATTATTGAAAACGCAAGAGGAATGTATCTTACAGCAGAAGCAATTGCTAACATTGACTCTTATCTTGAAATAGCAAAAAATAATGGCGTTAACCTTTTAGTCTGCGATATCAAAGACGGAAATCTTTCCTATTTCTCAGACGTTGCAAAAGAACTTTCGCCATATTCATATGACAATTCTTACATGTCAGTTGACGACTACAAGGCTGCAATTAAAAAATGCCAGGATGCTGGTTTTTACTGTGTCGGAAGAATTGTAACATTTAACGATGCAACATGGGCGCACGATCATCCTGAATACTGCATTGAATCTTCAGCTTCAACTCAAAATTGGCCATCAGGCTTCAATCGTGAAACATGGGAATACAACATCAAGCTTGCAGAAGAAGCAGTCGACTGGTTCGGCTTTAATGAAATCCAGTTTGACTACGTTCGTTTCCCTGAAGAATCATATAAAATTTCCCAGGCAGAAGATTCCGACTTTAAAAATGTTTACGACGAGGACATGTGCGTTGCATTACAGAACTTTGCTTTCTATGCATGCGACTGCCTCCACAAAAAAGGCGTTTATGTTTCATTCGACGTTTTCGGTGAGTGCGCTGGAAAATATGTCTGTGCTTATGGACAGTACTGGCCTGCTCTTTCTAATGTAGTAGATGCAATCTCAGGCATGCCTTACACAGACCACTTTGGTGAATCTGTTGATACATGGTCAGATCCTTATACAACACTTTACGAATGGGGACAGAAAGTAGCTGCCCGTCAGAAAGAGATCCCTACTCCTGCTATCGCAAGAACATGGATCACTCTTTACAACGTTCCTTGGTGGAATCCAACTGTAACATGCGATGTTTCGTACATGGAAAAACAGGTAAACGGACTTATCGATGCCGGTGTTCCGGGTGGATTCATGGGATGGAACGGTGTTTCAAAACTTGAAAAATATCAGGAAGTTGCTCCGTTCTGGAATGAAGACTACGACTGGTACAAGGTTGCCGACCCTAACCTTTCCAAAGGAAGCTCAACGACCGAAACAACATCCGAAGGCGAAACAACTTCTGAAGGCGAGACGACATCCGAAGAAGAAACAACCGCTTCCGAAGATACGGCTTATGAAGAAACAGAATAGAAAGGTACACAGATGAAAAAATCTTTTAAAGTTCTTTTATGCATGCTTTTGGCACTTTCATTAGCATGCATTTCTTTTTCCGGATGTTCAGGAATTGGAAATTCAAAATCAGTTTCACTTACAACAAAATATTTAGCATCCAGTGAAAACACTATCACTGTTTATGCTGAAGTATCAGATTCAGACGATTCTGAAAGTTCTGATGAGGCAAGTTCAACCGGCGAAACGGTGACTATCGGCGATGAGACTTACGAAATTTATGGCGATATTCCTCGTGGCACTGAAGTTTACTATGAAACCGATGTAAACTTAGGTGGCAGTGAAGATTCAGATAATAACTATGCAAAAATCTATTTTGAAGCAAGCACAGATAATCCATGTTATGTGCCTGTTGAAAATGTTGTAGACAGCATAAATGACATCTGTCTTGAAACAGCAAAATATGTTAGAACTCCCGTCACTGTTTATGAAAATAATTCAGGCGCAAAAATTGCAGGCATGGCAAACAAGGGTGCTGAGCTTGAAATTTTAGGTTACTCTACTCTCTATTCAGACGGCTCAGTTGAAAAATATAATGTTTCCTTAACAGGCACCGACCTTACAGGTTATGTCTATTCAAAATATTTAGTTGATACCGAAGAAGAAGCAAACGCAGTTTATGAATCTATCGCAAGCATCCACTCTGACAGAACATATTCAGGAAGTGATCTTATGGGTGGCTCTGCAGCAAATCTTGACTGGTATCCATATTACAAAACCGTTATAGAAGGAAACGATTTCTGCACAGAAGCAAAAACGATGTATTTAAATGCAACTGCTGCATGCGACAATGCTTCTTATCTTGAACTGATAAAAAGCCACGGAATCAATGCAGTTGTTATTGACATAAAAGACGGCCAGCTTTCTTATCCGGCTGAAATTGCTCAGGAAATGTCGCCTTCTTCTTACGAAAATGCTTATACCACAGAAGAAGACTTCAACGAAGCAATTCAGGCATTTAAAGATGCCGGCGTTTATGTTATCGGACGAATCGTCTGCTTTAACGATTCATATTTTGCTTCCGATAACCCAGACACATGCATCGATTCACCAGAATCAACAACTGCATGGCCATCCGCTTATTCAAGAACTGCGTGGGAATACAACGTAGGCCTAGCTGTTGAAAGCGTTGAGAAATTTGGATTTAATGAAATTCAGTTTGACTATGTCCGTTTCCCAGAAAATGCATATGCAATGAGCCAGGATTCAGCAACTGACTACAAGAATAAATATAATGAAGAAAAATGTCAGGCGATTCAGAACTTCTGCTTCTATGCAGCCGACACACTCCACGAAGCCGGCGCATATATCTCAGTTGATGTTTTCGGAGAATGCGCTGACACTTACGTAACAGCCTACGGCCAGTACTGGCCTGCTATTTCAATGATTGTAGATGCAATCTCAGGAATGCCATATACAGACCACTACGGAAGTTCAGAAAACACCTGGGAATATCCATATGCAATCGTCCACACATTTGCAAAACGCGCTGCAGCAAGACAGTCAGAAATTGAAACACCTGCTTCTGTAAGAACATGGATTACTGGATATGACACACCAAACTGGGACCCAGACATCGACTATGGCTACAAGATGCTTTCACAGCAAATCAATGCACTTTATAACGAAGGCCTTACAGGTGGATTCATTCCATGGAACGGAAGCTCAAACGTTTCCAAATATGAAGAATATTCAGAAATCTGGGATACAGAATATCCAAACAGTGATGAAATCTTAACGCCAGATACAGCTTCAGATGCATCCGGCACACCATACTATGTAGACTCTGCATCATAATATTTTATTAAAATTAGATTTATTATTTAAATCGAAAAAAAAGTTTTATTTTTCGATTTAATGAAAATAGAATTTTAAACAAAATAAGGGGCTGTCATTAGACAGCCCCGTTTAATTTATAAATGTTCTTATCCAAGCTTTTCGATTTCAGCAATTGCCTTAGCTAAATGAACATTCTCCGTAAATTCAAACTGACCTTTGTCAGAAAGCTCAGCCATTCTAGTAATGATCGGAAGCTTTCCTAAAACAGGAAGCTCTAATTCTTTTGCAACTTCATCAATGCTTGATTCACCAAAGATATTAATCTTAGCGCCTTCAGGACTTTCGAAGTAGCTGTAGTTTTCAACGATTCCCAAAATAGGAATGTTCATAAGTTTTGCCATGTTATATGCCTTTTTAACAATCATGTTAACCAATGACTGAGGAGAAGTTACGATGATTGCTCCGTCAATTGGAAGAGACTGGAAAACAGTAAGAGGAACATCTCCGGTTCCAGGAGGCATGTCAACTAAGAGATAGTCAAGTTCGCCCCAAACAACCTCAGTCCAGAACTGCTTAACAAGATCAGCAATCATAGGTCCTCTCCAGACAACAGGCTGGGTTGGGTCTTCTAAAAGGAAGTTGATTGACATAATCTTAATTCCATTTGCAGTTTCTCTTGGAATAATTCCAAATTCACTACCTTCAACAGTCCCTTCAATTCCAAACATTTTCTGAATCGAAGGTCCAGTTATATCAGCGTCCAAAACGCCAACAGCATATCCTTTTTTGGAAAGTTCAACAGCCAGAGAAGCGCATACAAAAGATTTTCCTACTCCGCCCTTTCCGCTTACAATTCCAAGAACATGTTTAATTTTGCTATTTGCATTCGAAGGAACTAAAAAGCTTTCAGGCTCTGAAGCTCCGCCGCCACAATTTGCACCACAGGTTGAACAGTCATGTGTGCATTCTTCTTCATTTACATTATATTCATCTGCCATTTTTCTAATACCGTCCTTAATTTATTATCCATATAATAACACAAGCTATCTGCCTGCTCAATTATATTAATTTTTTTTAATCAAATATTTTTTCTGCCTGATAGCGTTTGGCTACCAGGCTGATTGTTTTATTTTTTATTTCTCAGCAAGTAAAGTCATAATCTGGTTGCTTCTCTTAATAAACTGAGCCATGCTTTCAGCATCTAAAGCTTCATTTCCAATTCTTGCAAGATCGTAAAGCTGCATGAGCATAATGTCAGCATTTTCTCCATCAGGATTTTCAACCACGTGCTTAACCAATTCATTATTTGCATTTAAAACAAGAGTGCCAGGTTTCTTATACTGATTAACATCAAAGTTACCCATTCCCATATGAAGAATCATTTCTTCCATTCTCTTGTCTTCTTCAGAGACTGTAAGGATTGAGGCAATTTCAGAATCCTTAAGGTTCTGAAGCTCAACATTAAGCTGGTCTTTTCCTGTAAGTTTTCTTGCCTTTTCCTGAATTGACTCTGCCTTTTCATTAAGTGCTTTCTGCTCATCTTCTGAAGTTTCATTCTTAAATGAATCAGTTAAAGCAGTATCAATTCTCTTAAAATGAATCTTGCTGTTTTCATTTTCAAGTTTATTGATAAATGCTGAATCAATAACATGCTCCATGAAGATTGCATTAAGGCCTTCGTTCTTAAACATGTTGATATACTGGCCCTGAGCCTCATGGTCAGTAATATAATAAATTGTGTCAGCATTTTCATTTTCCTGTTCAGCTAAAAGTTCAGGCATGGTCTTATACTTATCTTCCATGTCCTTAAAGAGAACATAGTCATTCATTCTTTCAGTGAACTTAGTATCTTTTATGCAACCATACTTGATAAACGGATCAATGTCGTCCCAGTATTTCTCATAGTCTTCTCTTTTCGTTTTGCACATTCCGGAAAGCTTGTCAGCAACTTTCTTAGTAATGTACTCAGAAATAACTTTTACGAATCCGTCATTCTGAAGCGCACTTCTTGAAACGTTTAATGGAATGTCCGGACAGTCAATTACGCCTTTAAGAAGAAGTAAGAATTCAGGAATAACTTCTTTTACATTATCTGCAACAAAGACCTGATTGTTATAAAGTTTGATTACGCCTTCCTGAGGCTCATACTTGTTCTGAAGTCTTGGGAAATAAAGAATTCCTTTAATTGTATAAGGATAGTCCATGTTAAGGTGAATCCAGAAAAGAGGATCCCTGAAATCATTAAAGACTTTCCTATAGAAATCTTTATATTCATCATCAGTGCACTCGTTTGGATGCTTTGTCCAAAGAGGATGGGTGTCATTAATTGGCTTAGGACCATCGTCCTCTTCCTCTTCTTCAGAAGCTTCATCACTTCCTTCTGCCTTTTCTTCACTTTCTGAATCAGCATCTTTTCCAAGCTCAGCAGTATCTTCGATACCAGCTTTCTTCATATCTTCTTTTAATTTTTCGGCTTCTTTCTTTTCTTCTTCTTTTGCCTTTGCGCCAGTTAAATCTTCGGTATTTACAAAGTAAATTTCCTCAGGCATGAATGAGCAGTATTTTCTTAAAATCTCTTTAACCCTATACTCATTTGAATACTCATAGCAGTCTTCATTTAAATAAAGAGTAATTTCAGTTCCGACATTAGGTTTATCTGAATCGCTCATTTCAAATTCAGTACCGCCGTCGCATTCCCAGTAAACAGCTTTTGCACCTTCTTTATAAGAAAGAGTTTCAATTGTAACCTTGTCTGCTACCATGAAAGCTGAGTAAAATCCAAGTCCGAAGTGGCCGATAATCTGGTCCTCGTTTGTCTTTTCTTTATATTCATTCAAGAAAGCTTCAGCACCAGAAAAAGCAATCTGGTTAATATACTCTTTAACTTCATCAGCAGTCATTCCGATTCCGTTGTCAATAAATTTAAGAGTTTTATCTTTCGGATTTGCAATAACCTGAATTGCAAAAGTCTGGTCTGGGTCGAACTGATACTCACCCATCACTTCAAGTTTTCTAAGTTTTGTAATAGCATCACATCCATTTGAGACAAGTTCTCTAATAAAGATGTCATGATCTGAATACATCCATTTCTTTATAATCGGAAATATATTTTCACTGTTTATTGAAAGATTTCCTTTTTCGTTTGTCATTTCAATCATCTCCTTAAAATATATTAATTAAATTTTTTCTAAATTCGTAATTTGAAATTCACTTCTTGTATTCTATTACCCATATAACAAAAAGTCAACGATTTTTTAGCACTCATATTAAAAGAGTGCTAACACATTTTGCGCGGTGTCACAAATGCATTGACTTTCCGTCCTATTTTAATGCGTTAAATTGTTAAAATTAGTGCTTGAAACATATAAACTGTTGTACTATAATCACTAAAGTGAATTTAGTGCAAGAGTTAACAAAGGAGAAATATTATGGCAATCACAAACAGTTACTTACAGAGAGTTTATGCTGATCTTGAGTCACGTAACTCAGAGCAGAAGGAATTCCTTCAGGCAGTTCAGGAAGTTTTCGAAACATTAGAGCCTGTTATCGAAAAACATCCAGAGTATGAAGAGAACGCTATTATGGAGCGTATCGTAGAGCCTGAAAGAACTATCATGTTCAGAGTTCCATGGGTTGATGACAACGGCAAAGTTCAGATCAACAGAGGTTACAGAGTTCAGTTCAACTCTGCAATCGGACCTTACAAGGGTGGTCTTCGTTTCCATCCATCAGTAAACCTCTCAGTTCTTAAATTCTTAGGTTTTGAGCAGATCTTCAAAAACAGACTTACAGGCCTTCCAATGGGCGGCGGCAAAGGTGGTTCTGACTTCGATCCTAAGGGCAAATCAGACAGAGAAGTTATGGCATTCTGCCAGAGCTTCATGACAGAGCTTCAGAAACACATCGGTCCTGACACAGACGTTCCTGCTGGTGACATCGGTGTTGGCGGACGTGAGATCGGTTACATGTTCGGTCAGTACAAGAGACTTGCTAATGAGTTCTCTGGTGTTCTTACAGGTAAGCTTGTTGGTGCAGGCGGATCATTAATCAGAACTCAGGCAACAGGCTATGGTCTTTGCTACTACACAAACGAAGTTCTTAAAGCAAACGGATTAAGCTTTGATGGCAAGACAGTTGTTATCTCAGGTTCAGGAAACGTAGCAATTTATGCATGCGAAAAAGCTACTCAGCTTGGTGCTAAAGTTGTTGCTATGTGCGATTCAAACGGATATATCTATGATCCAGACGGAATCGATCTTGACTGCATCAAAGACCTCAAAGAAGTTCGTCGTGCAAGAATCAGCGAGTATGCTGCAACTCATGCAAACGCAACATATACAGAAGGATGCAAAGGCATCTGG
>R19__coassemble_807_pt1 | contig 12687 bp, 13 predicted proteins | sample R19__metabat2_low_PE_008 | metagenome-assembled genome bin R19 | reverse complement strand
CTTCTCTGCAGAAATCCCAAGTCCTTTTCTTTGGCCTAATGTGTAATTTATTATTCCTTTATGGCGGCCTAAAACTTTTCCGTCTAAATTTTTAAAGTCGCCCTCTTCATATTTTTTTCCGGTCTGCTCTTCAATTACTTTTGCATAGTCACCATCCGGAACAAAACAGATGTCCTGGCTGTCAGGTTTATCTGCATTTACAAAACCGTTTTCTTCCGCAATGTGTCTTGTTTCTGATTTTTCCATTTCTCCAAGTGGAAATAGCGTATGGGCAAGCTGTTCTTGTGTCAATGAATAGAGAACATAACTTTGATCCTTTGTCTCGTCAATTGCTTTTTTCAAAACGAAAAATTCGCCTTCTTTTTCTATCCTTGCATAGTGCCCTGTTACTATCACGTCTAAGCCAAGCTCTTTTGCTCTTTCAAAAAGCCCTCCGAATTTCATGTAACGATTACAGTCAATACATGGATTTGGAGTTTTTCCATCCTCATAAGCTTTAATAAATTTATCAATTACTTTTTCTTTAAAGCCATCCTTAAAATTAAAAACATAATAAGGCATTGAAAGTTTTATCGCCACAGCTCTTGCATCTTCAACATCACTTAAAGAACAGCATGTGTGATCCGACTTTAAAGTTTCATCTGTATCATAAAGCTTCATCGTGCATCCTGTGCACTCATATCCTTTTTTTGTCATGAGGTAGGCGGCAACCGAACTGTCTACACCACCGCTCATTGCAATTAATGCTTTCATTAATTTTTCCTTTTTAATTTTTATTTAATATGTATTTTAGTATACAATAAAAAACCATTGCATTAATTTTAAAAGATAATGCAATGGTTTTATTTTTTGTTTTTGTTTTCCTATTTAATTTAGCTTAAGCTGCTTTTTTGTTTAAGAAAGCACCGATTAAGTAAAGAACAGGAACAGCAATGCTGAAGATTATTGTAAGGATGATTGTTAATGCGCTTGCTGCTGAAGATCCAACTAAAGTCATAATTAAGCTTATGATTGCAAGTACAAGTACAATTATTCCGAAAATAATGCAGCTTTTAACTTTCTCTGGTTTATTTTTATTTTTGCATCCTAAGATACCTGCAATAAGTTCAATAATTCCACAGATAAGTCCGATAATGCTGGCAATAATAACAGCACCTCCAATTGCTCCTGAAGCTTCGCTGATTAAGGCGCCACCAAGAAGCGCGAGAATATAAACAATTATTGAAATAACACCACCAATAATCATAAGAATTCCTGTTACAAGAAGGAAAACTCTTCCCTTAGGTTTATTATCCATTTTAAATTGCTCCTTTCGTTTTTAATTTGCTAAAGTTTAATGCCAAGTTTTAATCAAGTCAACAAAACATTCAGATATTTAACATTATCTTAATAAAACGCATATTTTTGCATACTTTTGGAATTCCAAGACTTAGCTGAACAATTCATCTAACTTATCTTCCTTAAGGTCAGTTCCAATTACACAGATGCGGCCTGTATAATCAGGCTGCCCTTCTCGGATATCATATTCACCCGGCACCATGTCAAAATAAATCCATGTATCATTTTCTGACGGAACAATTCCTTTTGCACGAAGAATAGTTCCATAATCTTCTGTTCCTGTAAAAATCTTAAGAAAAGATTCTAATTTATCTTTTGAAAATTTGTGAGGTGTTTCTTTTCCCCAGCTTTCAAAAATTTCATCTGCATGATGATGCTCATGGAGGTGCTCTTCTTCATGATGATGCTCGTGGCTATGTTTATGTTCATGACAGCATCCTTCACCGTGATGGTGTTCATGCTCACACTTTTTCATCATTTCATCCATAAAAGAATTTTGTCCTTCGATTACATTTAAAATCTGACGGCCTTCAATCTCATCCCATGGTGTTGTTATAATTGCAGCATTTGGAGCCACCTCTTTAATTTCTAAAACGCAAGCCTCAAGCTTTTCTTCGTCTGTAGTCTGCGTGCGGCTTAAAATAATTGTTGCAGCATTTTCAAGCTGGTCACTAAAAAATTCACCAAAAGCTTTCATCTGCTTATGTGCTTTGGACGCATTAACAACTGTAACAAGCCCGTTAAGCTTTGCATCAGGATAATCCTTTTCTACGCTTTTTACAGAAAGCATCACATCTGAAAGTTTTCCAACGCCTGATGGCTCGATGAGGATTCTGTCCGGATTAAAAGTTTCAATTACTTCAGTCAGGCTTTTTTTAAAATCACCTATCAGCGTACAGCAGATACAGCCAGAATTAAGCTCTTCAATCTTTATTCCTGAATCCTTTAAGAAACCACTGTCAATTCCGATTTCACCGAACTCATTTTCAACCAATACAATCTTTTCTTCATTATAAGCTTCTTCAAGAAGTTTCCTTATCAATGTAGTTTTTCCGGCGCCAAGAAATCCGGAAATAATATCTATTTTTGTCATTTTGTCCACCTCGTGTTTAAACAAATGCATACGGTCCGGGAAGAGCTGCTGCCGGTTTCATTTCTAAAGGCTCTAGAAACAGTCTTCTTACATTGTACTTATCTTCCTTTAAACTGCATCTTGCAGTTACTTGAAGCCAGCAATGATCACTGATTTTCTGATTTTTTAAATTCAGACATTCAAAACCTAAAAACTGCATATCGGCAAGGCAGCACGTCATAATCTGGCGTCCGGCAATAAAATGTCCTTCCGAAAGATTGTCTTTTAACTCTGCCTGAATATGAAGGTTTACTAATTTACCCTCATAATGTTCTGGATTTTTGCTTGCATCAAGATACCAGATAGGATATGTCTCATCATCTATCACAAGTTCATCCTGGTTTAAGTCATACGGCAGATAGATTGAAAATGCCTGCTCTGAATACCCCATGGGACTTTCCCACAGATAAACACATTTACTGTTAATTATATGAAACGGCGTATTGTATTCAGAAAGTTCTTCCTTTTTTTCATTGCGTTCAAATATAACCATGTCTGATTCACGGATCATGTCCTGCATCTGTTGGCGCAGATTATTATAATATATTGAAACAGTCTTCCCGTCGATCAAAGTAGTCGTATATTGCTTCTTCATTATCTTAGGAAGTTGTTCCAAAAGGCCATCCATCATGATATTAGCTTCCACATAAATACGGTCCGGCTTATGTTTTTCAATCTGCCTTATGCAGAAGGCGGGGACACTTTCCCCGCCTTCATAAATTTCTACTTCTGTTCGAAAATCCAATAATTTCTCGCAGTCATATTCTTCTTCCCCATCTTCAAAAACAAGAATCAGGGTTTTGCCGCGTTTGTGGAAGAAATCACGAAAAATGTTGTCCTGGATGTAAGTCGTCTTTCCTGCATCCATAAAACCATTTACAATATATGTGGTGATTTCATTTTCCAAAATCGTGTCTCCTCATATAACAATTTATAAAAGTTTCCTAATTAATCCTCATAGAGTGCAACAAGACGTCCTTTTACCTGTCCATTTGTAAGCATGTCAATGCCTTCACCAATCTCTTCAAATCCAATAGTTTTGATAATTGGATCAAGTTTACCCTCAGCCATAAGCTCAAGGCAGTCACGGATATCTTCTACATCACCGCCACATGAACCAACAAATGAAACTTGTTTTAAAATCAGGGAATGAATGTTAACAGTAGTCTGGTCTTTTGCCATTCCTACAAGTACAACTCTTCCTTTATAACCTACAGTATCAATTGCATCTGTTGTAGTCTGGCCGCCGCCTGCAAAGTCTACGATTACATCAAGGTTTTTATCAGCAAATTCTTTAATGTTTGCTGCAACACCTTTAACACCAAGGCTTAAAGCAAGTTCCTGAGCTTCTTTCTTACGTGTAGCTACATATACTTCACAGCCTTTTACAACTGCTACTCTTGTACCAATCTGACCAAGTCCGCCTAAACCGATGATGCCGACTTTCATTCCTGGCTTGATGCCTCCGGCTACCACTACTGCATGGCGTGAAGTCATTCCTGCATCAGTTGCAGCTGCTGCCTGTGCGTATGATACGCCTTCAGGAACTTTAACAAGCTGCTCAACAGGAGCGATGCACATAGTTCCATAGCCGCCGTCTCTTGTGTATCCTGGTGAAGAACCATCATTAGCATTTACCGGACATACAGCTACAAGCTCGCCTACTTCATATCCTTCAACACCTTCACCAATCTCAACGATTTCTCCACATAACTCATGTCCCATAATAACAGGAACAGTAAAAAGTGACATCCAGCTTTCATGCTCTAACGCACTTACATCTGAGTGACAAAGTCCACCTGCTTTTGTTTTAAGTTTTACATATCCAGGCTTAACCTCTGGATCTGGCTTCTCCACTAATTTTAACGGAATATTTGTTCCTCTAAATTCCCATCCTCTCATTTTTTAAACCTCCTTATTATAAAAATTTATTTTCTCTTTAAAATGCCCAAGCATTTAGTTTTCTCCCGAATCAATTTTTGCGACATAATTTAAAAGTCTTATGCACTGATGAGAATAGCCCCATTCATTGTCGTACCATGCAATAAGTTTTACGAAACTATCATCAAGCATGATTCCTGCTTTTGCATCAAATACGCAGGTGTTATAGTTTTTCCTTATGTCTCCTGAAACAATCTCATCTGTGTTATATTCGATAACTCCCTGCATTGTTGTTTCACTTGCTTCTTTAATTGCCTGGCATATTTCCTCATAGCTTGTTTTTGTGCTAAGCTCTGCAGTAAGGTCAACTACTGAAACATCGTTGCAAGGAACTCTGAAACTCATTCCTGTCATTTTTCCATTTAATTCAGGGATTACAAGTCCAACTGCTTTTGCTGCCCCTGTTGTTGATGGAATGATGTTATTAAATACTGATCTTCCTGTTCTCCAGTCACGTCCTCCGTTTGAATCTACCGGCTTCTGTTTAGAAGTAGACGCATGTATCGTTGACATTAAAGCTTTTTCAATTCCGAATGTATCGTTAATAACTTTTGTAAGCGGTGCGAGACAGTTTGTTGTGCATGATGCATTTGAAATTACTTTCATTGATGGATCATACGTTTCATTATTTACATTCATGACAAATGTAGGAATTCCTTCACTCTTAGGAGGTGCTGTAAGAATTACTCTTTTAGCTCCGCCAATAAAATGTTTTCTACAGTCCTTTAGTGTGCAGAACTTGCCTGTTGATTCAAAAATATATTCAGCTCCACACTCGTTCCACTCAATGTTAGCCGGATCATCTTCTGAAAATACTCTGATTTTTTTATCATTAACAATCAGATAATTTCCGTCTGCTTTTACTGTTCCTTTGTAACGGCCAAAAACAGAATCATACTTTAACTGATAAGCCATTCTTTCAATTTCAGCATTTCTTAAATTTATGCCAACAACTTCAATATCATAATCGCTTTCTCCGATTATTCTCATGATTACGCGGCCAATACGACCAAAGCCATTAATTCCTACTTTTACCGACATCTTTATATTCCTCCAGAAAACTTTTGAATTTTTCGTGTACTATTTTTAGTACATTAATTGTACTGATTTTAGTACATTAATGTATTAAATGCAATACATATGCCTGTACAAAATAAAGACATAAATAAAAAGCATCCCCAAAGGAATGCTTTTCTTAGCTTCACATTTGTGCTTGCCTCTCATTCAGTTTTTGAAAGAAGGACAACGCTTTCAACATGCACTGTCTGGCAGAAATTGTCCACAGGCGTTACTTCTTTTAATTCGTAATTGGATTCACATAGAATTTTAAGATCTCTAGAAAGAGTTGCACTGTCGCAGCTTACGTAAACTACGCGTTTTGGCGACATTTCTAAGATTGTATCTAAAAGTTTTTTGTCGCAGCCTTTTCTTGGTGGGTCAACAACAATGACATCTGGATTTTTCTTTTCTTTGTCTTCATCTGAATTTTCAGCACTTCTTTTTATTTCAGGCAAAATCTCTTCTGCCTTTCCAACAAAAAATTCTGCGTTAGTAATTCCATTTATTTTGGCATTTTCTTTTGCATCTGAAATTGCCTGAGGTACAATTTCTATGCCATAAACCTTTTTTGCTTTTTTTGCGAGAAAGAGCGAAATAGTTCCTATTCCACAGTAAAGATCCCAGACTGTTTCTTTTCCTGTAAGGCCTGCATACGAAAGCGCAAGCGAATACATCTTTTCAGTCTGCACAGGGTTCACCTGGAAAAACGACTGCGGTGAAATTCTGAAATTTACATCACCGATTTTATCTGTTATATAAGGGCTTCCCCAAAGAAGCTTTGTCTCTTGTCCTAAGATAACATTATTTTTCTGAGTGTTAATGTTTATGGAAATGCTTTTTATTTCTGGTATTGGCCCATTTTCTTCATCCCATTTAAGCGCTCTTAATGCTTCAACTAGTTTTTCTGATGCAGGTAATTTTTTACCATTAATAATAAGGCAGACTAAAATTTCCTTAGAAGAAAATCCATATCTTAAAAGGACATGTCTTACCAGGACTTTTCCTTCTTTTTCGTCATAAGCACTTACATGATTTTCTTCCATAAATTTAATTATGGTTTCTAAAATTTTTTTATTATATTTAACGCCAAGCGCGCAGTCATTATTAGAAATAATCTGATGCGTGCGGCCGGCATAAAATCCTGTAATGATTTTTCCTTCTTTATCGGTGCCAATTGGATACTGTGCCTTGTTTCTATAATTAAAAGGATTTTCCATTCCAACAATCGGATTCATTACTTTATCTAAAATGCTTTCAGAAAATCCTCCAATGCGCTCTAAATTATTTCTTACTTTATTTTCTTTAAATTGAAGCTGCTTCTCATAGGAAAGCTCCATTATCTGGCAGCCTCCGCATCTTTTAGCTTCAGGGCATAATGGTTCAGTTCTGAATCTGGAAGGTTTTAAAATTTCCAAAGCCTTTGCAAAGCCATAGCCTTTGTTCATTTTCGTAATGACTGCTAAGACCTCGTCTTCGATTACTGCTCCTTTGACAAAAAAAGTAAAGTCATCTGCTTTTCCGATGCCTTCACCACCCGTGCCCATATCAGTTATTTTAATTTTTATTTTGTCATTCTTTTTCATTACAATAACTTCTTGCGATAAAAATTCCTGTGATTTTTCTTAAATTTCATTAAATCGAAATTGCTGTTTCAAATGCAATTTCAAACATCTCCGCAAAAGAAGAAACTCTTTTTTCAGGGTCCATTTCTTCGCCTGTTAAAATGTTATTAGAGACTGTGAAAATTGACATCGCCTTTTTTCCTGCCTGTGCAGCATTTGCAAAAAGAGCAGCGGCCTCCATTTCAAATCCAAGTACATCTTTTTTTCTGTAATCAGAAACCATGTCACCGTCTGCCTGGCTATAATAAATTTCTTCAGTAAGAACAGTTCCTAAATGAACATTTATATTTTCAGAATCTTCAATTTCAGAAATTCCATTTCTGTCATCTACGATTATCATTCCTTTTTCTTTTGCGATCTCAATTGCTTTTTCATTAAGCTCTTTTGTTCCTCTTGATTCATAGCCTTCTGGGACTTTGAAATTTTTCATGAATGTTGAGTCAGTAAGCGCAAGGTCTGCAATTATCACATCCCTTGTTTTTACAGTAGGCTGGATGCTGCCAATGCTTCCGACTCTAATTATTGCATCAACATCATAAAAATTAAAAAGCTCATATGCATAAATGCTGATTGAAGGAATTCCCATTCCGCTTGTCATTATGCTCAGTTTTTTTCCTTTATAAAATCCTGTATAACCAAACATTCCGCGGATGTCATTAATTAACTTTGCATCTTCTAAGTAAGTCTCAGCCATGAACTTCGTTCTTTCAGGGTCGCCCGGCATGAGCACAACTTTTGCGATTTCATCTTTTTCTGCTTTGATATGAGGTGTTGGTACCATAATTTTCCTCCAGTTAAATTTTGTTAATTAATACTTTATCTTTTCACTGCGTCGTAAACTTCTCTTTTTGAAATTCCTCTGTCTTTTGCAACAAGTTTCATTGCTTCTTTTTCAGAAATTCCTTCCTCAACATATTTATTTAAATGCTCTTCGATTGATATTTTTTCCCACTCTTTTATTTCATTTGATTTCAGCTCTTCTTCATCTAAGCCTTTTATCAAGACTACCATCTCGCCTTTAGCTTCAGCACTTTCATATTTTAAGATTGCTTCATCAATAGTAAGATTCAAAACTTCTTCGTGAATTTTTGTGAGTTCTCTTGCAATTCTTATTTCTCTGTTTCCTAAAACTTCTCTTAATTCTTTGAGCGTTTTTAAGATTCTGTGAGGCGCCTCATAAATTACGATTGTTCTTGTTTCTTTTTCGATTCTTTTTAACGCTTCTTTCTTTTCTTTTTTATCCGTTGGAAGAAAGCCTTCAAAAACAAAACGTCTTGAACTAAGTCCACTCATGGAAAGCGCTGTAATAACAGCCGATGCTCCAGGAAGGGAAGTTACCGTAATTCCAGCATCAAGTGCTTTTTTTACAAGTTCTTCTCCGGGGTCTGAAATACCAGGCGTTCCAGCATCTGTTACACACGCAATATTTTTTCCATTTAAAAGTTCTGAAACAAGCTCATCTGCTTTTTCAAATTTATTATGTTCGTGATAGCTTGTAAGCTTTGCTTTAATTTCAAAATGATTCAAAAGCTTTTGAGTGTGGCGCGTGTCTTCTGCCGCAATTAAATCAACAGACTTTAAACACTCTAAAACCCTGAGTGTTATATCATCTAAATTTCCTATAGGCGTTGCGCATAAAAATAATTTTCCTGTCATGACTTAAACTCTTTTTATCTAAATTTTAGAATCCATAAATTTCATGAATCTCATCTGAATAAACATTTTCTTCTTTATAAATTATAAGCGGTTTTTCAACCTTCATTTCTTCTCTTCCGCCCGAGACAGCCTCAAGCAAAAAGAGTGTTGCATCCGAATCAATATACGAATGCACAAACTTTATTCTCTTAGGCTCAAGCCTATTATCTTTAAGTGTCTTAATTATTTCAGCAAGTCTCTGCGGTCTGTGGACAAGATAAAATCTTCCCTGAGGTTTCAAAACTTGCTTTGCCTGTTTTGCAAGATCCTCAAAAGTTAAAAGCACTTCGTGACGTGCAATGGCTTTTCCTTCTTTAGGATTTACTATTCCTGAATTTGCCTTTATGTAAGGAGGATTACTCGTTACAACGTCAAAAGAAGCCCTGCCGAAAATTGCAGACGCTTCTTTTATGTCACCATTAATAATTTCTATTTTATTTTCCAGATCATTTAGGCTTACGCTTCTTTTAGCCATGTCAAAACTAACCGGCTGGATTTCAAGGGCGCTTAATTTAGAAGCTTTAGTTTTTGCACTCATTAAAATCGGAATTATTCCTGTTCCTGTTCCAAGGTCAAGAACTTTTTCTCCTTCATAAGCCTTTGCAAAGCCTGAAAGAAGCACTGCATCAATTCCAAAACAAAATCCTTTTTTGTTTTGAATTATTTTAAGACCATTTCTTTCAAGGTCATCTATGCGCTCACCTTCATTTAATTTAACTTCCACAAAACCATCCTTGATTTTATTTATTCTTTTTCAAGTTTTTCTAATTCTTTAAGTTCTTCAGCTGACATCTTTTCTTCATTGTTGTCCTTTTTTCTGCGCTTCTTTATGAATTTAAGATCGCCTGCTTTATATTCTCTTGCTTCTCTTTCGTCATTATCTAAATCAACTATTACTTTTACTTTCTGTCTTAAAGTATTTACAGAATCAACAACGCAAGGATAGCCGTCCTCTGTAGTTGCGGTATCTCCCGGGCGAGGCAGCTTTTTGTTAAGCTCTAAATAAGTTTCTTCCTCATACTTAATGCAGCACATTAATCTTCCGCAGGCTCCTGAAATATTTACAGGGTTAAGGGAAAGGTTCTGGTCTTTTGCCATTCTGATTGAAACAGGCTGAAACTCATTTTGAAAAGCTTTGCAGCAGCACTCTCTTCCGCAGATTCCAAGTCCGCCAATCGCCTTTGCCTCATCTCTTGCACCAATCTGGCGAAGCTCTATTCTTGTTTTATAAACATAAGCCAAATCTTTTACAAGTTCTCTAAAGTCAACTCGTCCGTCTGCTGTAAAATAAAAAGTAATTTTATTTCTGTCAAAAGTATATTCAACATCAACAAGCTTCATTACAAGATTGTTTTTAGCTATCTTCTCAAGACAAACATCAAAAGCTGCCTTTTCTTTTTCTCTGTTTTCTGCTTCAATCTCTTTATCTTCTTCTGTTGCAAGTCTTAAGATTGGCTTAAGAGGAGTTACAAGTTCTTCTTCCTTGATTTTTTTCACAGGTGAAACAACTGTTCCGTACTCTATTCCTCTTATAGTTTCAACAATGACTCCATCTCCAACACGTACATATATTGATTCCGGATTAAAATAATAAATCTTGTTGGTCTTTCTAAATCTTATTCCTACTACTTTTACCATTTACGCTCCATTCTATATAACTTTAATTTTTATTTTTTAATTCAGTTCTGATTTTTAAAAGCAATGTTTCAAATAATGCTTCCGCATTAACATTTACTAGCGCTTCTCTTTTTGCATTTTCAATTGCCATTAAAATATTATTAATGCGTTCAAAAGAAATCTTCTCTGCCTGGCTTTTTATTTCTTTTGCATTTTTAAGAAAATAAAGATTTGATTCATCCTTATTTGCCTTAAAAACAAGAACATCCCTAAACCAGATCAAAAAATCATCTAAAACTTTTTGCTTATCTAAATCTTTTAGTTCTTTTGCAATCTGGTCTATTTCAAAAGCATCAAGGCCTTCTAGTTTTTCTATTACATCGGCTGCTTTTTCTTTTATTGCATATGCGCCTTTTTTATTTAATATTTCTTTTGCTTTTCCAAGGTTACCTCTCGAAAAAGCAACTGCTTCTTTAATTTCGTCCTGACTACCTGAAAATTCTTCCTTTAATGCTTTAATTATTATTTCATCAGGAAGCTTTTCCATTTCTATTTCCATGCATCTTGAATGGATTGTCTGAAGCAGTGTTTCAGGCTTATCTGTTAAAAGGAAAATTATTGCATATTCCGGCGGCTCTTCAAGTGTTTTTAAAATAGCATTCTGGCCGCTTTGATTTAAAAGCTCCGCATTTTCAATGACATATATTTTATAAGGTGCTATGTACGGGCGAATCTGAATTGTTTCTACAAGCTGATGTCTTATTTCATCAACACTTATTACTGTTTTTTTCTCATGAGAGACAAAAATCAAATCCGGATGGTTGCCTGTCAAGACCTTTATGCATGAAGGACATTTCATGCACGGCGTTATGCCTTCCTCGTCACAGAGAAGGCCTGCTGCAATCCATTTTACAAATGTTTCTTTTCCGCTTCCTTCTTCGCCATTTATTATATATGCATGCTGAAGCCTGCCTACTCCTGCTGCAGCTTCAAAATGTTCTATGCTTTTTTTATTTCCTAAAAGTTTTTCTAATTCAGACATATTATTTTAAAGTCTTTAAATTATTTTTTATTTCAGCTTTAAGTTCTTCTAAAGTATTTTCTTTTCCATTATCAAATCTTTTTTCGATTTTAGCATGCTTTATTTTTTCTTCGCTGAAATCTTCTGCATCGCTTAAAAATCTGCGGCACATCTCTGCGTAGCCTGGATTTTCTCTTTCTTTTTCTCTTCCTAAAGCTCTTTTTAATCTTTCTCCGTCTTCAACTTCGATATAAAGCGGAACGACTTTTTCTTCTCCATAATAATCTCTCATCTTTTCATAAGATTCTAATGTGCCGATGTAGAGATAGTCGTTTTCTTTTAAATCTATATTTTCTGAATCTACTGTAAAATAAAACCAGTCGCCGTAAACTGTGTGATAAACTCTTTTTTCGATTACTTTGTTTTTGTTTTCTAATTCTTTAAGTTCTTCTTCATTTGAAAAATGATATTCAACGCCTTCTTTTTCGCCGTCTCTCATTGGTCTTGTCGTTGAAATCAGAAAAGGCTTTAAATTTAATTCTGCATCTTTAATAAGCTCTCTGTAGAGCGTGTCTTTTCCTGATGCGCTTTTTCCCATTATAACAAAAATTTTCATTTATTTTAATCCTTAATAATCTCTGGTTTATATTCTGCTTTTTATTTTAATCAGAAAGATTGCATGTCTATTTTTTTCGCAGCTTTAATCAGTCTTTCATAACCTTCGTCTGTGTCAAAAGCCGTTGTCATTGCAAGCGCATATTTGTCTCCATGTTTTTCAAACTGCAATTTGAAATCATTTAATAGTTTGAAATAGAGCTCTTCTCCTGACATTCTTTTATCTAAAAGCATTATCTTTGCTTTATCAAGTCCTGTTATATTATAGCTTCCGATTATCTCATCATCAACAAGATGGAGATTTGAATTTTTAAGAAGTTCTTTTCTTAAAGCAAAAAGCTTTTTTTCATATTCTTCAAATTTATTTTTATTTGACTCTGCAAAATCGAGTGCTGCCTCTATGCTTGCCATTAAAACATATGATGGCGAGGTTGTTGTTACCATTAAAAGCTTTTCTTTAAAAGATTCAAATAGTTCTTCGTTTTGAACAAAGCCAAGCGCTGTCTGATTTAACGAACCCATTGTTTTATGAAGGCTGTGGATTACAATGTCTGCTCCTAAGTAAATTGCAGATTCAGGAAGGCTTTTGCAGAATGGCACGGGAAGTCTTACCATAAATTCTGAAGCAGATGCAATTCAGTCTAAAG
>R19__coassemble_787_pt1 | contig 12930 bp, 11 predicted proteins | sample R19__metabat2_low_PE_008 | metagenome-assembled genome bin R19 | reverse complement strand
GATTATGCCCAGCTTCATGGAAATGAAGACGAGGAATATATAAAAAATTTAAGAAAGCTTGTAAAAAAAGAAAATTTTATTATTAAAGCTTTTAAGGCAGAAGATTTGGAAAGCTTAAGAAAAGCAAAAGAAAGTACGGCAGACTTTCTGCTTCTTGACAAGGGGCAGGGAACAGGAGAAACTTTTGACTGGTCAGTGCTTGAAACCCCAGAAGGCAAGGAAATTTTTAATGAAATAAAGGCTAAAGGAAAATGGCTTCTTGCAGGAGGCTTAAACGAAGAAAATCTAAAAGCTGCAATTAGTAAATTAAAGCCATGGTGCGTGGATCTTTCAAGCGGCGCAGAAACAAATGGCGTTAAAGATAAAGAAAAAGTAAAAAGATTAATAGAAATTACAAGACTTGAAAATTAACTGAGTAATCAGAAAAAAATAAATAAGCAGGTTAAAAACGGAGGAATAATAATGACAAACAAAAATGGAAGGTTTGGTGTTCACGGCGGGCAGTATATGCCGGAAACATTGATGAATGCTGTCTTAGAACTTGAAGAGGCGTATAACCACTATAAAAATGATCCTGAATTTAATAAAGAACTTGAAGAACTTTTTAATAACTATGCAGGAAGACCTTCACGACTTTATTATGCAAAGCATATGACAGAGGATTTAGGTGGCGCAAAGGTTTACTTAAAAAGAGAAGATTTAAACCACACAGGAGCTCACAAGATTAATAATGTTTTAGGCCAGGCGCTTCTTGCTAAGAAAATGGGAAAGACCCGCCTTATTGCTGAAACAGGTGCCGGCCAGCATGGCGTTGCAACCGCAACAGCAGCAGCGATGTTTGGAATGGAATGCGTTGTTTTCATGGGAAAAGAAGACACTATCCGCCAGGCACTTAACGTTTACAGAATGAGACTTTTAGGAGCAGAAGTTATTCCTGTTGAAACGGGAACAGGAACTTTAAAAGATGCCTGTTCTGCAGCATTCAGAGAATGGACAAACAGAATAAGTGATACTCACTACTGCTTAGGTTCTGTAATGGGGCCTCATCCATTTCCAACAATAGTAAGAGACTTCCAGGCAGTAATTTCAAAAGAGATAAAAGAGCAGTGCTTAGAACTTGAGGGAAGGCTTCCTGATGTTGTAATGGCATGCGTAGGCGGAGGCTCAAACGCAATTGGAAGTTTCTATAATTTTATTGATGACAAAGAAGTTGAGCTTATTGGATGTGAAGCTGCAGGAAGAGGAGTGGACACAAAAGAAACTGCAGCAACAATCGCAACCGGACGACTTGGGATTTTCCATGGAATGAAGAGTTACTTCTGTCAGGATGAATATGGCCAGATTGCACCGGTGTATTCAATTTCTGCAGGACTTGATTATCCGGGAATCGGACCGGAGCATGCCTACCTTCATGACATTGGACGAGCTAAATACGTTCCTATTACAGATGAAGAGGCAGTTTCAGCATTTGAGTATTTATCAAAAGTAGAAGGAATCATTCCTGCAATCGAAAGTGCTCATGCTGTAGCACATGCATTAAAAATGGTTCCAAAAATGGAAAAAGACAAAATTGTTGTAATAACAATTTCAGGAAGAGGAGATAAAGACTGTGCGGCTATTGCACGTTACAGAGGGGAGGATATCAATGAGTAAGACTATTGCAGATGCTTTTAAAAACGGAAAGGCATTTATTCCATTTATTACATGCGGAGATCCTTCGATAGAAGTGACAGAAGAAATTGTTTATGCGATGGCAGAAGCAGGCGCAAGCCTTATTGAACTGGGTGTTCCTTTTTCTGATCCAACGGCGGAAGGCCCTGTAATCATGGCTGCTAACGAAAGAGCCTTAAAAGGCGGAGTTACAACGGATAAAGTTTTTGAAATGGCAGAGCGAATCCATTCAAAAATAGACATACCGCTTGTCTTCATGACATATGCAAACGTTGTTTATTCTTATGGTGCAGAAAGATTCTGTGAAAAAGCTTCCAAAGCAGGAATCTTAGGCGTAATTCTTCCGGATGTTCCATTCGAGGAAAAAGAAGAATTTGATGAAATTTTTGAAAAATATAACATGACACTTATTTCAATGATTGCACCAACATCAGATGACAGAATAGAAATGATTGCAAAAGAAGCAAAAGGATTTCTCTACATGGTTTCATCTCTTGGAGTAACTGGAACAAGAACTTCGATTTCTACTGATATCGGTGCAATGACAGCAAAAGTAAAGAAAGCAAGCACTGTTCCTTGTGCAGTTGGTTTTGGAATATCAACGCCTAAGCAGGCAAAAAAGATGGCCGACCTTTCTGACGGCGCAATCGTGGGTTCTGCAATTGTTAAAATTGTTGCAGAGCATGGAAAAGATTCTGTCCCTTATGTGAAGGAATTTGTTAAATCCATGGTTGATGAAATTAATAAATAAGTAAATTAATTATTCTTAAAAAATTCAAGGGCTTCTAAGGCAGGCATAGGCTTTGCAAGATAGAAGCCCTGAATCATGTCTGCGCCCCAATCTTTTATAAGATTAAATTCTTCTTCATTTTCGACGCCCTCGCTTACAATAAGGAAGCCAAGTCTATGGAATGAATCAATAAGGTCTTTATAGAAAGTAGCTGATTTTGAATCTTTAGCAATATCAAGCAACAGAGACTTGTCGATTTTTATGCAGTCGAAAGGAAGCCTCAAAACATTGTTCATGTTTGCATAGCCCGAGCCAAAGTCGTCCATGTTAAGACGGATTCCGAAATCTTTTATTGTTGTAATGGAATTAAGCAATGCATCGCCATATTCGATTGCAACTGATTCTGTAATTTCAAATTCAAACTTGTTCAGAGGAAGATCAAATCTTTTTATTGTTTCAGGAAGAAGTGTTGCGTGAGAATGGGCAACAAGCTCATGAGGCGAAAGATTAAATTTAATGCCGTCTAATTTTTCTAAAAGCTCTGAATTTTCTTTTAAAAACGAACAGAGTTTTTTAAACTGAAGATAAGAGATTTCATCGATTGATCCATTTTCTTCTGCAATTGACATAAAAAGCTCCGGTGAAACATAACCAAACTCTGGATGTTTAAGACGACTTAATACTTCAACAGCTGTAAAAGAATTTTCTTTTACGGAAAAAATAGGATGCAGGTATATTTCAAATAAATCTTTGGAGATGGCTTCTGAAATATAATTTTCTATTTCTTTTTTATATTTAAATGCATTTCTAAATTCTTCGGAGTCTGTTATTATTTTATGGTTTAAGATGCCGCATTCATTCTGAAGATAATCAATGTATGGAAGGAGGTCGCTGGAACGCATAAGAGTATTATCTGCTTCTGCTATGCAAATAGTAACATTGCATTTAACGGATGTATTATCAATGATTAAAGGAGTGTTGAAATAGTTGTTTAGCTCGTTTGCAAATTCAAAAGCATCTTCTTTTGTTTCAAAAACAGAAAGAAGTTTTGATGCAGATATGCTAAATGTCTTCCCTTTTGAATGTGAAGCCATAAAAACCGAAGCTTTTTTAAGCACGCCGTTCATTATTTTCATGCTGTAGATATGATTCATTTTTCCCAGGTTTGGGATTTTAAAAGAAACACAATAAAACTGTGTCTTTCTTCTTGCAACCCAAGCTGTAAATGCGATGTTGTTTGCAAGCCCTGTATGATAATCACTAAAGCTCTGAGGATTGTTAATATCAAAATAGACAGCAATTAGGCCTAAGGCCATTCCGAAGCCTATTGTCAGTGTATTAGGATTAAGCATCTGGTAGATTACAGCAATAAAAGAGACTAGAACATAAGCAAAAAAGCCTCTTACTATGTTTTGGTCGTCGTGGTTTTTAAGAAGTACTTTTATCAGGATGAGAATCATATATATAAAGGCGTAAATATAAATTGAGTAGTAAATAGGACCGTGAACATAGTTGCCATCAGAATCAAAATAGTAAATAAATTTTGTCAATGGATTTGTAGCTACAATAATAATTAAAATTAACGTTGGAATAGAAAGAATTTTTGTCTGTCTATCTATTTTATGGATATCCTTTGACTGAAGTGTTGCTGCATATACAAGAAAAATATAAGGAATAAGCACCTGGCATATATAAAATAAAGTAAGTAAAACAAAATTAAGCCTAAGATACTGAAGCTGGTTATATGACATCAGGTAACTGGTTATTAAATCTAAGAGTACATCAATAAAACTGATTACTAATGCAAGTGTGAAAATAGGGTGTCTCAGACCAGGCGCCCTGTGAACGAACAAACTATTTATAATAATTAGCAGCATTATGACAAGTGCTGCGTAAAGAAAATAAACGTTATATAACATATGAAATTAAAATCCCTTTTTAATATTATACCCTTGCTTTCCCTCTAATATTATAAGTAGGAAAATGTGATAGTGCAATAGTACATTTTAATATTTGCATGTGATATACTGTTTTTAAGTTAGCTAGGAGATATTGATTATGACAGATAAGGAAAAGATAAAAAAAGAAAAAGCTAAGCTTGAAAAAGAAGAAGCTTTAATAAATGAAAAAATAGAAAGCGAAAAGGAAACCTGTTTTTCAGAAATGGATATTTCTGACCAGAGCCTTATTGTGCAAAGAATTCTTTATGGAAAAAAACAGGGTAAGAATGTAATAGCTTCTGCAGAAAGAGTAAAGGAAATCGTTCAGATAGTTAACAAAAGACATATCCTTAAAGAAGGACTTTCGCCTCTCAGTTTAAGGGCAATGCTTGAAGACTTAGGACCTACATTTGTTAAAATCGGACAGATTATGTCAAAACGTCCTGATATACTGCCAAAAGAATACTGCTTAGAGCTTTCAAAGCTTTGCGAGGATTCAAACCCTGTTGAATTTGAAGTAATAAAAACAGTAATAGAAAATGAATTTCAAAAGCCCGTTGAAGAAATTTTCCTTTCAATAGATGAAAAGCCGCTTGGGTCTGCTTCAATTGGTCAGGTTCATAAAGCGGTTCTTTTAGATGGAAAAAGTGTTGTAGTTAAAGTCCAAAGACCAAATGTCGAACAGATAATGTATCAGGACTTAAAAATTTTAAAGACAATTGCAAAAAAATATAAAGAGACAAGCAAAAAGAAAGATGTAATCGATCTTGTTGGCGTAGTTAACGAAATCTGGAATGTTACAAAAAATGAGCTCAATTATCTTATAGAAGCAAAAAATACGATTATATTTAAGCGAAACCTTGAAGGAAAAGAAGGCGTAAGCTGTCCTTTAGTTTATACAGATTATTGCACAAGAAGAGTAATGACGATGGAGTTCATTGACGGATTTTCTATTGGCAATATCGAAAAACTAAAAGAGTCAGAAATAGACAGAACAAAGCTTGGAGACAGGCTTGTTACAAGCTATCTTGAACAGGTAATGGAGGATGGATTTTTCCATGCAGACCCTCATCAGGGAAATATCTTTTTGAGAGATGAAAACATAATATGGCTTGATTTAGGGATGGTTGGAATTTTAAACAGACCAGAGATTGATGCAATGAATCAGGCGATGATTGCATTCTTAAAAAAAGACAATCAGGATATGATAAATGCGCTTGTTTCACTCGGAGCTGTAAAAGGAGAGCTTAACTATTCAAAGCTTTATGCTGACATCGATTTTATGATGAACAAGTATCAGACAATAGATCTTGAATCAATAAATATAGGAGTAGTCTTATATGATGTGCTGGGTGTTATGATGTCAAATGATGTTGAAATGCCATCATGTTTTACAGTACTTGCAAGAGGCTTAGTTACCATTGAAGGAGTTCTCCAGGAAATAGCTCCCGAATGTGATGTAAAAAAGGTTGCTGCCAAATATTTTAGAAAAAGAATGAGGGGAAGTCTTAACTTCGAATCAAAGTTGAAAAAAGATGTGATTGATGCAGCTGCTGCAACTGAAAAAGCAGTAGAGCTTCCAGGCCTTGCAGCAGAACTGCTTAAGAACACAATGAAAGGTCAGACGACTTTTAACATTGATTCTAAAAGTGCCAAAGGCCTTGCAGAGGGATTTAACAAAACTTTAAGCAGTCTAATCTTAGCGCTTCTTATCTGCGCACTTCTAATTGGCTCAGCAATTATCATGACAGCAGACATATCACCAAAGGCAGGCGATATGCCAGTCATCGGCCTTATCGGCTTCATCGTCGCAGTCGTTCTTGCAATAATACTTGCGATACGGTTGCTTATAAAGAAAAAGTGACATTTTTACTAGCTCCCGCAAGGCATCCCCCAAACTAATGCCTCGCTAAAAGTCGCTCGGCATTATTCGGTGCCCCCTTGCTCGCGCTTAGTAAAAATGTTTTTATTTGTATATTCGTTTGTCAATATTTGGCATCTTGGAAGTTCTTAAGGTTGCAGGTCGATTTCTGCGCATATTTGTCGAACGTGAATTTGATGAACCAACATAAGCACTGGCTGCGTAAGCGCCCGGTAAGGCCTTGCCAGTGCTAACTGTGTCAGTTGTTGCGGTCGATGACTGCATATTTATTGATTTTGCAGTAACTGTGTGCTCGATTGGCTTCCATGATACTTTTCCTAAGATCCCTGCAATTGAGATAGGAATGTAAGTCAGCATGAAAATTGGGAATGCAAATACTGAAAGAATTTTTCTTGGTGTTGTTGCGTGGATATGATTCCATTCTGTTGCAACAGTTATGCATCCTATAATAAAAAGCGCAATTGAAAATCCTGCAATGGATCCTAAAAGTGAGTAAAGCGGAGTAAGTATGCTTGCGCCGTTAATCGCTTTTACAATGCCGAATGCAAAGTTTGCAATTAATGAGGCTGATGAAAGAAGGAAAGCAGGCATGATGTTCATTGCGATGTCAAAGCATGAAAAGCTTCCCTTGAATGCACCCTTAAGAAGTGTGCAGCCATAGCCTTTAAAAACCTGAAGGAATCCTTTTGACCAGCGAACTCTCTGTCTCCATGACTGAGAAAATTTAACAGGCTGCTCATCAAAAAGCTCTGCTTTTGCGCAGAATGCAATTTTTCTTCCTTTTGAAATCTGGTTTGCTGAAAATTCAATATCCTCTGTAAGCATATGGAACGGCCATCCGCCGTTTTCTTCTAGTACTTTACGGCTGAACATGAATCCTGTTCCGCCAATTGCACAGCTTACATTTAAAAGATGACGGGCATGATTTAAGTATCTGCTTTCTCTGATAAACCAAAGAGCATATCCCATTGTAATCCAGTTTGAACCGTAGTTCTTTGAATTACGATAGCTTGTGATTATTTCATGACCTTCTGAGAAAGTAATGTTCATCTGCTCGATAAAATCAGGAGACAAGATGTTGTCTGCATCAAAAACCATGAATGCATCGAATTTTCAGGATAGTCAGCTCTTATCTTGGAAAGAAGCATATTAAGAGCATAGCCTTTTCCAACATAAGTCTTATTGAAACGCTCGTATACAACGGCACCGGCTTTTCTTGCGATTTCTGCTGTGTTGTCAGTGCAGTTATCTGCAACAACAAAAACTGTAACTTGTTCAGCCGGATAGGTCTGGCTTTTAATGCTTTCAATAAGATCTTTAATTACAACGGCTTCATTTCTTGCGCTGATAAGAACAGCAAAGTCATGAAGTTTAACATCAGTTTTCTTCTTGTTTTCTTTTCTTCTTAAAATCCATGTAAGTGGAATATATATAAACTGATGTAAATAACAAATTGTAAATAAAATAGCGATTACCAAATCAATGGTAAATAACGTCTCATCCATTATCCTCACCCTCCATAATAATAGAATTGTTATTTTTACCGCAATTCTCTATATTATAGTCGCATTTATTTAAAATACAAGCTTTTTTTCGTATAAAATGGGCAAGGTATACAAGCTGTTTTTGTGCAATTTTTTGCATAAATTTTTAGTGCCTATAAGGGAAAATTTTCGGATAGCGCATTGCGCATAAAATATATACTTTACAGACTTTCTAATTTTGCTAAAATTAAGAAAGCTTTAATTAAAAGAAAAGAGGAGAAGTATATTGTCTCAGTTTTATGCCGGTTCTGGGGAAGAACTTCTTGCAGAGTTTGAAAGACATGCCCAGGAAAATTTAAATGATAAAGTAAAAGCTGTTTCCTTAAAATTAGTTGAGGCTTTATCAAAAGCAGTCGATGCAAAGGACAGATATACAAATGGCCATTCCAAAAGAGTTGCGGAGTATTCGGTAAAGCTTGCACGAAAATTAGGCATGGGTGAAGAAGCGCTTGATCTTATAAGATGCGAGGGGCTTCTTCATGATGTGGGGAAAATAGGAGTGCCGGATTCGGTGCTTAATAAGGCAGGAAGACTAACAGACAATGAATTTAATATAATAAAGGCCCATACAACCTTAGGAAGCGAAATTTTAAAAGATGTTGATATAGATGAAACAGAAATTAAAGCTGCAGCAAGAAGCCATCACGAAAGATTTGATGGAAAAGGCTATCCTGACGGACTTAAAGGAAAAGAAATACCTATGGCTGCAAGAATAATAGCAATTGCAGATACATTTGATGCGATGAATTCTGACAGAATCTATAGAAAGAGACTCCCAAAGGATATAATCCGGGATGAGCTTGTAAAGGGAAGAGGCACGCAGTTTGATCCCGATTACTTAGATGTTTTTCTTGAACTATTTGACAACGATGAACTTGAAGAAAAAGAAGACGCAATATCAGAAGAGAAAATTATTGACAGTAAGATTTTAGAATTTAAGCAGTCAATAGAAGATTTCCTTGAACTTTTTCGAGTTAAAAAAGAATATGTGGGTGAATGGGATTATGACATTAAGGATATCGAAAGCTTTACCAGATATATAAGGAATATTTCAGGAGGCAGCGATATTGAATTTACAACAAGCATAATAAGCATAAGCGCAAAAGAAAACGAAATTGTAAGTGATGAAAAACAGGACAAGGCAATCTCAACTATAAGAAAAGTAATTAAAGAACTTTCTGATGACATGTGCGTTTCAATGAAAATTTCAAGGACACAGGTTGTTGTAGTGCTTATTAATTATAACGAAGAAGAAACAAATAAATTTATGCAGGAAAGTTTTATTTACTTTTACAGAATTTTTGAAGCGGAAGCTTTTGAAATAACAAACACAATGATATGAAGGGAGAAATAGCATGAAAATTGCAGTAACATTTAATAACGGAGAGGTCTTTGAACATTTTGGACATGCAGAAAAGTTTAAGGTTTATGAGGTTGAAGATGGAAAGGTTGTTTCATCAGAAGTAATCGGAACTGTAGGAGCAGGCCATGGCGCAATGGCAGGACTCTTAAGCGATAATTCAATTGATGCACTTATCTGTGGAGGAATCGGAGAAGCAGCAAGTGAAATCTTAAATGAAAAAGGCATTGAAGTTTATTCAGGAATTTCAGGAAATGCAGATGAAGCAGTAGAAAAATTCCTTAAAGGAGAACTTGAAAGCGGCGGTGCAAACTGCGATCATCATCATGAAGATGAAGAATGTGAAGGCCACAGTTGTTCAGACGGATGCGGAAGCTGCTGCTCAGGATGCCACCATGAGCCACTTTTCGAAGGAAAGAACGTTGGCAAAAAAGTAAAGGTTCATTACAAAGGAACTTTAAATGACGGCACACAGTTTGATTCTTCTTATGACAGAGGAGAGCCGCTTGAATTTGAATGCGGAATGGGCATGATGATTTTAGGCTTTGATAAAGCAGTTGCTGAAATGGAAGTTGGAGAAATAAAAGACATTCACCTTATGCCGGAAGAAGCTTACGGCGAAGTAGACCCTAATGCATTCTTTATCGTTGACATTGAAAATCTGCCAGGCTCAGAAAACTTAAACAAAGGCGAGCAAGTTTACTTAAGAAATGCATATGGACAGGCATTCCCGGTAACTGTCGTAGAAAAAGATGACAAGAAAATCAAGTTTGATGCCAACCACGAGATGGCCGGCAAAGAGCTCAACTTTAAAATCGAACTATTGGAAGTAGAATAAAAAGGTCAGGGGAATTATCCCCTGATTTTTTTAATTTATTATTTTTGCTGGCGCGAGCAAGGGGGCACCAAATAATGCCGAGCGACTTTTAGCGAGGCATTACGTTTGGGGGATGCCTTGCGGGAGACCAGCAAAAATACACAAAACAACAGGGGATAATCCCCTGTTGTTGTTTTTACTTTCTTCGTCTGCTTTTCTTTTCTGGCTCGTCGTCGTTCGATAAGAACTTGATTGATTTTAAAACGTCGAGGACGACGTCCTGCGAGAATTTTTCCGGATCTCGTGCGTAGATTGTAATCGAGTAGATATCTTTTTTACTTTTTACTGCAAAAACTTCGGCATGCTGTGTGATTTCATTTATTGTGAATTTGTAATGAAAGCCAACAGCTTCTTTCTGACCGATTATCATTGAGAGATCTTCAAATCTTTCGTAATCATTGCTTCCACTAACAGAAGATTCAATCTGCTTAAGCATGCTTTTTGCACGTCCCATTGAGAAAAGCATTGAATCTGATGAAAGGCAGAGAATTGAGATTATAATATGTTGCTTTTTGTTTTGCAGATTAAGGCCTGTAAATCTAAGGCGTCCGCTGTCAACCTGCTCCATTTCAACGTAATCATATGGATATGAAATAGATAAATCACCATTTACTAAAGATGTTTCGCTTTTTAAAGGCGCATCGTTTTCTGCTAAAGAAGTCGCTTCTTCTTGAGACTCAGCTTCGTTTGCCGGTAAAGAAGTTTCTTCAATTTCTAAATCATTTTTAATCTCCTGATTTTCCATTTTTACCTCCAGATAGGTAGCTTTTTTATTGCTACAAAGTATAACATATTCTTAATATATTTTTAACTAAAAAATGCTTTTAAATTAAATTGTTTTAAAGTACAATATTTTTTATGAATAACCTTAAAAAAGGAGGTTTAAATGAAGAGTAAATTAAATAAAATTCTGATGGCGCTTTTGGCGGCGGTTGTCGTAATTTTAGGCGTCGTTGGAATTCACATAAATTCAAAAGCTGACTTCGGAGATTTTGGCGGAAGTTCAGACTTCGGTGGAAGCAGCTGGGGCGGAAGCTCGGACTGGGGCAGTTCCTATGACGGCGGAGACTCAAGTTTTGTATATATAGGAGGAGATGGCGACTCAGGCGGATTTCCGATTTGGGCAATAATAGTCGCTATAATAATTATTGTGTCGATAATACAGATGATTCAAAAATCAAAGAGACAGAAAGCAGCAAACATTCCTGCAGGTGCAACACCTACGGATACAGCAACGCTTAATCCAATGTCAACTTATAATGACGTAGACCCTGAATTTAACCAGGCAGACTTTACAGAGCATCTTTCAAATCTCTATGTTCAGATGCAGAACGGATGGACTGCAAAAGACATTTCAGATTTGAGACAGTACTTCACAGATGCGTACTTTGCTCAGATGGATCGCCAGTTAGATTCCTACAGAACAGGACATAGAACAAACTATGTTGAAAGAATCGCTGTTCTTGGAGTTGATCTTTTAGGATGGAAACAGCAGGGCGGATATGACCATATCATCGTTCAGATGCGTACAAGAATCGTAGATTATACGAAAGATGATAAGACCGGCGAGATTATCTCAGGCTACGACAACAAAGAGAAGTTCATGACTTACGAATGGGATCTTTGCAGAACAACTGGAACGACAACATCGAAAGATGGCGGCGTAAAGAGAACAACCTGTCCATCATGTGGTGCACCGCTTGATCTTAATGCAAGTGCTAAGTGCCCATACTGCGGAAACATCATCAAGTCAGACGAGTTCGACTGGGCAATTGCAAACATCAAAGGAATTTCTCAGCAGACAAGATAAAAACTAAAATAAATTAAGAGGAGCTTTAAAAGCTCCTCTTTTTTTTGCAATCAGATAATTAAAAAATAGTTTTCGTTATTTAGAACATTATAATTCAAATCCAAAATATTCTTTTAATATTGATTTAAATTCAGCATCATCTGCAATTGTTCTTACCTGCTTTCCGCTTTCATTTTTGATTTTAAAAGTATTGTTATTAAGTGAGTAATAGCTTCCGTCAATTTTTTCTATATTGCAGATTAAATTAGTTGCCATAGGATTATAGGTTACATGTGGTGTGGCAAGATTTATAAGATTAAATTCCTGCGGGTAGGCGATAAAGTCACGGAACATGAGTACAGAAATACAGTTATAAGAATTTCCGTCATGTATTTTCTTTTTGATGTAAGCTTGTTTATCTTTAGGAAGATGCTCATCTTCTGAGATAATTCTGTAGAGAGTATATTCTCTTTTGCTTTCGTTATATTTAACAAAGAATCCGCCTCTTATTTTTCCGTCTAATGGAATAGCACATCTTGTCTGATTTGGTCCGCCAAAGCCTACATCAACTAAATACTTTCTGTCATCGATTGTAACGATGTTTGCCCTATGCTCTAAATCAGTAAGTTCGTCTTTGAATTCGAGAACATAAACAGAAACCGAGTAAACATCAAATCCAAGGTCTCTTAAAAGAGCCCAGAAAAATCCATTCATTTCAAAACAAAAGCCACCGCGCTTATTGACAACAATTTTTTCGTAGAGATCTTTAATTTTAAGACTTGGAGCTCTATGGAAATAAGACACTTCAAAATTTTCATAAGGAACGTTCTGAAGATAAGACCTTATCAAAAGGTCAAGACTTGGAAGGTCTTTTTTTAATTCGATGTCCTGAAGACCGATTCTTTCTAATGCCTTTTCTATATTTGGCAAAGGCTCTGAAAAAGTTTCAAACATTTTAGTATCTCCAATTATTTTTTTATATTTTAAATTATAACAGAAGAAAAGCTCTTTTTACAATCAGAAAATACTTTCAGGATATGTTAACTTATTAGGACATCTTTTCATCATCTACATTAGACGTATCAACTACAATAGAATCGATTACGCAGCTTTTCTCCGGATCATAGACTACTATAT
>R19__coassemble_771_pt1 | contig 13080 bp, 9 predicted proteins | sample R19__metabat2_low_PE_008 | metagenome-assembled genome bin R19 | reverse complement strand
AATTCCATTCCTTTAACGTCTTCTGTATTTTCAGCGCCAAGTCTTACCATTGCCTTTGCATCTTCTCTTACAGTTCCGTTATGAAGAAGATACATTCCGCATCTTCTTGCATTAACATCTGCTTTTGCTTCTTTAAGCCAGAGGTCAGTTCTTGGCGGAATTTTCTTTCCGTTATAAATCTGGCCTTTAACTAAAGCTTCTTCAGGCGCTTTCTTTGTTATTTTCTCTTCAGCGCTTGTCTGAATTTCAGGTCTTATTGTTGCCTGTGCCATTGAAATCTGCTTTCCATAATTTCCTTTATTAACAGGTTCACCGCAGTTAGCAGATCCTTTGGAAAGAAGCATTTCCATTCCGTGGTCTAATGCGCCTTCGATTGCTTCAAAATTTTCTTTAGCAGCTTTTTCTGAACCCGGAAGATTAATAATAAGAGTATGTTTTCTTATTCCAGCTTTAGAACGTGAAAGACATGCTTTGTTTGTAATCTTTGCACTTTCTGCTCTCATGAGTTCTGGAATTCCCGGTGTTTCCCTGTCGATTACATCCATCGTTGCCTCAGGAGTTATGTCACGCTCTGCAAAACCTGTGCCTCCTGTTGTTAAGATTAAATCAACTAAATTCTGATCTGAAAGCTTAATAAGTTCTCTTTTAATAACTTCTCTTTCATCTGGAATTATTTTTGTGTAGGCAATTTCAAAATTCTTTTCTCTTAATTTCCCAACAAGCATTGGTCCGCTTGTATCTACTCTTTCTCCTCTTGAGCCCTTATCTGATATTGTTAAAACCGCTGCTTTATAACCCATTTATTTAATCCTCCTATGTTCTTTTTTGTTAACTTTAATTTTTATTTTTTGCATTACATATGATTAGCCTTCAGTTATCTGCAAATTAGTTCGAGCCAAAACCACAATTCGGGAAATGACAAACATCACATCCTAAGCAAAGTCCTCCGTGGCCAAGCTTTACTAAATCTTTTCTTTCTACTTTTTCACCTGCGACAACTCTCGGAAGTACTATGTCAAAAATTGTTGATGCTGCATACATTACGCATCCCGGAAGTCCCATTATTACTTTTCCGTCCGGATAATATCCCAAAAGGAACATTGCGCCCGGAAGTACAGGTGCGCCATAAGTTACGATGTCTGCGCCAGATGCTTTAATTGCGCCAGGAGTTAAATCGTCAGGATCAACGCTCATTCCACCTGTTGTAAGAACAATATCAACATCTCTGTTTCTGATATCATTAATTGTTGCTTTTATTCCTTCAAGGTCATCTTCACAGTATTCATGCTCTGTAACTTCTATTCCATACTTTGCCATCTTTTCGATGATAACAGGAGTGAAAGTATCTTTAATTCTTCCTTTTTTAACTTCAGAACCTGTTGTTACAAGACCGCATTTGAATTTTTTGAAAGGTTTAACTGTAACAAGCGAAGTTCCTTTTTTATTAAATATTTCCTGTGCTTCCTGCATTCTTTCTTTTTCGATAACAAGCGGCACAACTCTCATTGCAGCAACTTTGTCTCCTGCCTTTACGACAGTGTTTCCTCTTCTTGTTGCAATTATCATGTCTCTTAAAGAATTTATTTCTTCAAGCATCTCAACATCAACTTTAAAGAAACCATCAATCGTTGACCTTACTTCAATCTTTCCTTCAGAAGGCTCTGTGTAGCTTAAGTTCTCGCCTAAGCAAAATCCTTTTAAGATTTCTGCTGCCTCATCTTCGTGAAGCATCTTTTCGTCATTTTCCCAAACATAGATATTTTCTTTTCCCATTGAAAGAAGCATAGGGATATCTTCTTCTGTTACAACGTGGCCCTTCTTAAACTGGGCACCTTTCATTTCGCCTTTTACAATTCTTGTCATGTCGTGACAAAGAACATGGCCTACTGCATCTTCTGTCTTAATGAGTTTCATCTTTACTTGTCCTCTCCAAATTTATAAACTCCGCTTTTTCCGCCTGATTTTTCAAGCAGATGTATTCCTTCTATTCTTATGTCTCTCTGCACTGCCTTACACATATCATAAATTGTAAGAGCTGCTGTTGAAGCTGCTGTTAAAGCTTCCATTTCAACGCCTGTCTGGCCTGTGCATTTACATGTTGAAACTATTGTAATTGAGCATTTTTCGTCATTAAGCTCATAGTCCAAGTCAATTCCTGTAAGCATTATTGGATGGCACATAGGGATAATGTCTGGCGTTCTTTTAGCGCCCATGATTCCCGCAACCTGCGCAACGGCTAAAACATCGCCCTTTTTCATTTTGCCTTCTTTTATCATCTGGTAAGTGTTTTCATTGGTTATTACTTTTGCTGTTGCTTTTGCAATTCGTTCTGTTTCACTTTTTGCTGAAACATCAACCATTCTTGCTCTTCCTGATTCGTTAAAATGTGTAAGTTCCATCATCATCCTCCGATTTGACTCATGCTTCTTTCTGAGTCGCTAAAATTATCTAATCCAAGTTTATAATTTTCAGGCTTATTTTCTATTTCTTTTTTAATTGCCTCGTAAATTTCTTCACTGCTTAAGCCTTTTATTAAGGTTTCTTTTTTAGAGTGAAGGCATGCCTTTAATTTGCCGTCGGAAGTAAGTCTCATCCTGTTACATTCTGAACAGAATCTATGACTCATCGGACTTATAAGACCTATTGTTCCTTTATAGCCAGGCTTTCTGTATATTTTTGAGACATTTCCGTCTTCAACAAATTCAAGTTCCGGAAATCTTTCTAAAACGTCGTCGTTTGTAATAAAGGCTTCTTTATCCCAGTTCATTGCCTCGCCTATCGGCATGAGTTCAATAAATCTGAAGCAATAATCTTTGTCCTTAGTCATTTCAATAAAATCAGAAATTTCATCATCATTTATTCCGCCTAAAAGAACTGTATTAAATTTGAAATTTTTAAAGCCTAAGCTTTCAGCTAATTCAATGCCTTCGAAAATTCTGTCAACAGGCTTGTCATACATTTTGCATCTTGTTATTTTTTTGAACTTTTCATTGTCAAGAGTATCAAGACTAATGTTAAATCTAGTAACACCTGCATCCTTTAAATCTTTTGCAAAATCTTTTAAAAGCATGCCGTTTGTTGTTATGCAAAGCTCTTTAATTTCAGGATGCTTTGAAATATTCCTGCATATGTCGATCAAACCTTTTTTAACAAGCGGCTCTCCACCTGTAAGCCTTATCTTAGTTATCCCGAGCTTAACTGCCTCATTAACGATTGTTTCAATCTCTTCAACCGAAAGAATTTTCGCGTGCTCAAATTTTTCAACACCGCATTCCGGCATGCAATAAATGCACCTCAAGTCACAACGGTCTGTAACTGAAATTCTTAAATAATTTATGTTTCTCTTAAAGCTGTCGTTCATATAACATTCCCCTTAGAATTTATCTTTAATTATAAATTCTTATTATATAACCCTAATTTTTACCGCATAAAACTCCACATTAGTGTCTAAATTTTACCATATCAGCCACTTCCATTCAATTGTTTCAGTATCTATTTCCCTTGCCAGCTTATGCAGTCGCCTTTTTTATTTACGATCTTATAGCCTGCGCTTTCGATAAGTCTTTCAAGGTCTCCTCTGCATTCGGCGGCTTCTTCGCCTGTGCATATTTTGTTGTCGTATAAGCTGTAAAGTTTTCTGTAATCAACAGGAGAAAGATTTGGCATGACAACGTTTGCGCCTGCTTTTAATCCCATTTCACGCCCTAACGGATGAATCGTTGCTAATGCTGTTGTAGAGGGGATCAAGGCAGTTGGAAGCATAAGCCTTAAAATTGAAATAAGTCTTAATGTAAGTTCAAAGCTTCCATTTTCATATTTCGCAAAAGGTGTATCCGGATGAGTAAGGAACGGCCCAAGCCCTATCATCTCAGGCTTTAATTCTTCAAGAAATCTAATGTCTTCAACAAGATTATCTAATGTCTGAAATGGTGAGCCTACCATAAGACCGGCTCCTACCTGATAGCCAATTTCTTTAAGATTAAAAAGACATTCTTTTCTATTTGAAAGACTCATATTAACAGGATGAAGCTTTCCATAATGTTCTTCATTTGCAGTCTCATGTCTTAAAAGATAACGCGTAGCACCTGCATTAAAATAAGCTTCATAGCTTTCTTTTGGCTTTTCACCAATTGAAAGAGTAATTGCACAGTCTGGATATTTTCCATGAATTGAACTAATGATGTCGCAAAGATAATCATCTTTATAATATGGATCTTCACCGCCCTGCAGGACAAAAGTTCTGTAGCCCAAAGCATATCCTGTTTCAGTACAGCTTAAAATATCATCTTTTTCAAGGCGGTAGCGCGCTAAATTCTTATTTCCGTTTCTTATTCCACAATAATAACAATTATTCTTGCAGTAATTTGTAAACTCAATAAGCCCTCTTAAGAAAACTTCGTTGCCATAAACTTCTTTTCTCCTGCAGTCTGCCTTTTCAAAAAGATAAGCATCCGCCTCAGAGCTGTTGAGTAATTTTTTAAATTCCTCATCACTTAGGTCAGATGTCATATACAATTTATCTATTAATTCTTTCATATCCATTCTCTATTATTAAGCAGATAAATAAATTCAAAAGCTATTCTATTTTTCAGCCTTACGCTTTCTCATTTTCATCATCTTTTTTTCCGAGCACTTCCTCAACGCTTTGTCCGTACTCTTCTTCAAATTCATCCTGCTCTTTTTCAATGTCTGAAAGCTTTTCGTTTTCGTCTTCTATTACATCTTCAAGAACTTCAAGTTCAAGCTCTAGTGCATGAGCTTTTTCAGATGATTTATCCTCAATCCCTTCAAGCTGTTTTTTCTTTTTCTGTTCTTCTTTTTCAGCCTTTTTAATTATTCTTTCTTCAAAAAGCTCTTCTTCTGAAAGTTCAAACGCCATTCTTTTTTTGCTTTTATAAAAGAATGTTGAAGAAGAAAGGAATATTAATATTGCAAATCCTATGACATTAATAGTTGTATGAAGATTGTTATATTTATCTACTGTGCCGAGAGAATATAAAATCACAGCTAAAACGCTTAATCCCGTGACAACGCATGTTGTAGCCAGATTAAGCTTTGTTTTATTTCTTAAAGTTCCCCTAACTGCCGTGGCAACCAAGCTTGCGCCTGTTAATGATACAAAAAGGACTTTAAGGATAGTAATTACTGTTAAATTGTGCGAAACAAACATTGTAAGTGCCGCAAATGCTATTGAAATTAAAATATGAGGTATTAAAACCCACATATTTGAATAAACCTTGTGGGCAACTCTTCTTCTGATTGAATGAACAATAAATACAATAAGACAGAAAAGCAAAAGTGCCGCAAGGAAAATCGCAAAGCCTATAACAAGCATCAACATTCCGCTTATTGTAAGATGGAAAACATTTTCCACTTCAAACTGCATCATTAAGTTTGCAGAATACTCTACTGTATTGGCACTCTCACCGGTAATTTCACCATTTTCAACTTCAAGCGATGCCGGATAATCGGATGTATCAAGATTTAATACATAAGTTCCACTATTTATTTTGAGGTTATCAACAAAAATATCAGTGTTAGATAAATCTAATGTATTATAAACCGATGTAACATAAGTTATTAACTGGTCTTTATCAGTTGTAATCGTCACTTTATAGTTATCATCAGCAGGAATTAAAAGCATTGTCTGCTTATCGTTTCTTGTCATGAAAACTTCTTTGTAATCCTCTATATTTGCAACATTGCTTGCGTTATAGCTTATATTGCCCTTTTCATCAATGTTTTCAATTAAATTGTCTCCATTAAATATTGAAACATCAAGGCTCTCTCCACTTATAATGATTTTTCTTGCACGCGAACTGTCGGCAAAAAGATCAGTGCTGTCATACGAAAGAATCCATGAATAATAAGTAGAAGGCATATGCTCATGGAAAATATTATTTGCAAGGCTGATTTCATTATCCCAGCCGAAGCTTTCAACCTGCCTTATGTTTCCTTTAAGGTGGTTTGTCATTATTACTTCAATATAGTTTACTAAAGCTTCTCTTATCTGCTGCTTTTCAGGATCCAAATTATCCATGCTCGATAATGCAGAAACAAGAATTTCCTGGACATTTATTTTGCTTGCATCACTTACTCCTTCCATTAAGTAAGGCTGGAGATTTTCTACATAATCCTTGCTTGTAGGTAAAAGCTGGCCAAGGGCGTTTAAGACCATGTTAAGCTGGTTGTCCATGTCCGGATTATTTCTAAAGTACATTTTAAAATTCTCCAAAGCGTATAAAGAACAATCCGAAGCCTTTAATGCCCAGTCACTATTTGTTTCTTCTGCAGAAAGATAGAAAACTTTTCCGTTTTTTCCATAACCCCATGTGCTTAGCGGAATAAGAGAAACCGGATCATACTGGCCTACAATATTATAAATTCCCTGATAATCCTTTGGGTCTTTCGTTGTGTTAGGCGTTGCAACAAGATATGCATAAACATCATCAAAATCTCCGCTATCTATCATGTCGGCAGATACAAGATTTGCAACTGCCGCTGCTCTTGAATAGCCTCCAAACCAGAGTTTGATTTTTCCTGTTATATTATTTTCTTCAATATAGTCATAAATACGTTTTTCAAACTTCTGCGCTGCCTCATTAAAGCCAACATGCCTTGTCTCATCGCCAACTTTAAGATTGCTGCACCACTCTTTAGAATATCCCTTACCACATGCACATGCGGCAATAAGCGTAAAGTCATCAATCTTCTTACTTGCAATAACTGTTGCAATTGAATCTGTAGTAGGGTCTTTGTCATATCCAGCTAGTGATGGATTTTCAAAACCAATCTTCTCAAAATACTCTTCACTTTGATTTGGAAGATTCTGAGATGCTTTGTGTCTGAACGAAGCAGTGATAAGGCCTAATGATGCCTGCATCAGATAGTGATTATACTCATCTGATGACTCTATAAAATAGTCATCACTATATGGAAATTCAGGTTCGAAAACAGTTCCTTCGTTTTCAATATAAGGAACAGTAACATAAATTGCATTCTTATCTTTTTTTGTTTCCTGCGAATTTACTAATTCTTCGTAAACATCTTCAGAAAGATTATCTGCTTCTTCTAAAACTGAATTTGAAGAGTCGTAAGTTTCATCTTCTGATTCAGATTCATTTTCTTCATTTAAGATTTCTTCTTCGCTTACTGTAGTTTCAGTTTCAGAAGCATATGCAGTAAAAAAAAGTGACGAAAACAAAAGTATCGCCACTAAAAAACTAATTATTAATTTTAAAGAATTCTTTTTAATCATCCCGCACTCGCAACCAGATAAGGTATAAGGTAAGTAATAACACTCATTATTGCAGCTGAAAGCAAAACGCCTATTCCAATTGCAACCGCCGAACGCTTAACAGGTATTCTAAGCAATGTTGCAAGTAATGAGCCTGTCCATGCACCGGTTCCTGGAATTGGAATGCCAACAAAAAGTATTAATCCCCAGAATCCCCACTTATCAAGCTGTTTCCTTTTCTTTAATGTTTTAGTTTCAATCCAGTTAACAAATCTTCCGGCTGTTTTAAATCTCTTAAGCCAGTTAAAAATCTTGTTAATAAAAAGCAAAATGAAAGGAATTGGAATAATGGTTCCTATAATGCAGACTATAATGGCTGTAACATAAGGAACGCCAAGAAGCGTTGCCGCTATCATTCCTCCTCTTAATTCTAAAATAGGAAGTAAAGAGATTACAAAAATTATTATGTTAGGATTACAGCTTCCAAAAATATTTGTAATCCATTCAACGATTCCATTCATGTTAAATATTCAAAAATCCTTTAACTTCTTTTTCCATGTCCGAGATTTCGCAGACATTATTATGTCTGATTTCTGCATTCATGATATCTAAAATTGCTTTTGGCTTTTTAACGCCTGAGATTTCTTCAAAGCTGTCAATAAGTTCAAAGTCGTCCTTTGATGCGTTACTTTCATCAATTGCAGTCATGACAGCACGGATAAATTTATATGGGCTTGCTGTTGAAACAACAACTGTTTTTGTTTCGTCGTTTTCTTTAGCCATATAAGCATTGCATACAGTTGCTGCTATGCCTGTATGTGGATCAATAATATAACCTGTTTTTTCATAAAGGTCCTTTATTGTTTTTGCATTTTCTTCTTCTGTTGCAAAGCCACCTTTAAAGCTTAAAAGTCGTCCCTTCATTTCATCTGAAATTTCATAAGAGCCCTTAGTTTGAAGGTCGCTCATCATTTTTTTATTTTCTTCTTCGCTTTCGCCAGCAATCATATAGATAAGTCTTTCAAGATTACTTGAAATAAGAATATCCATTGAAGGTGAAGTTGTAAGAATAAAATCACGGTTCTTGTTATAAATTCCTGTCTCAAAGAAATCAAAGAGAACTTTATTTTCGTTTGATGCGCAGACAAAAGTCTTAACAGGAAGTCCCATTAATTTTGCATAATATCCTGCAAGGATGTTTCCAAAGTTTCCTGTTGGAACAACGAAATTTATTTCATCGCCTGCATTTATTTTTCCAAATTTCAAAAGTCTTGAATAAGCCCATACATAATAAGCTACCTGAGGAATAAGTCTTCCAATGTTAATTGAATTAGCTGATGAGAACTGGTAGTTATTATTTCCTAAAAGTTCATTAAGGGCAGCATCATTAAACATTTCTTTTACGCCTGTCTGGCAGTTATCGAAGTTTCCGTTAACGCCAACAACGTAAGTGTTTTCTCCTTTTTGAGTAACCATCTGAAGTTCCTGGATTTTGCTTACTCCGCCCTTTGGATAGAAAACAATAATTTTTGTTCCCGGAACATCTGCAAAGCCTGAAAGTGCTGCCTTTCCTGTATCGCCTGATGTTGCAGTTAAAATAACTATTTCTTTTGTTAAGTTATTTTTCTTTGCTGCCGTAGTCATAAGATAAGGAAGGATCGAAAGAGCCATGTCCTTAAATGCAATTGTTGCACCATGGAAAAGCTCTAAGAAATATTTTCCATCTTTTTCAACTACTGGAGCAATTTCCTCTGTGTCAAATTTTGAATCATAAGCATGTTCAACGCAGAATTTAAGTTCTTCATCTGTATAGTCAGTAAGGAATTTCTTAAGTACCATGAATGCAATTTCTTTGTAATTCATGTCCTTAAGGCTTTCTAAATCAATATCTAACTTAGGCATCTGATTTGGAACAAAGAGTCCGCCGTCATCTGCTAGTCCTTTAAGCACTGCCTGTGATGCAGTAATTAAGCTTCCGTCTCCTCTTGTACTTTTGTACAGTATCTCCATTTTTATCTCCTTTTTTGTTAACTCAATTATAATTTAAAGTATTTTTATACACTAATGATTATTATTTGTAAATGTATTTTTTCAGTCCGTTATAAGAGGTAAGCTGTTATCTCAGTTCCTCTTTTAAGAACGTCCTTACATGGTGGAATTATGCCTACAACCTGGCCTCCCTGAAGTGCCGAAAGGACTCCGTTTCCTTTCACTTCGTTTGAAACAAAATAAGCCTTTCCGTCTTCTTCAACTTCTATGACACCTACAACATATCGCGTACCACCACTCTTTTTAGTATGTTCATGAGAAAGTCTTAATTTAATCATCTTTGGTTTTGCATTTTCTAAACCTGTAAGTCTTCTTATAAGATAGCTTCCAAAAAGAGTCATTGTCATTGCTGCAGAACCAGGATTTCCTGAAAATCCAAAGAAGATTGAATTTCTGTATTTTGCAATAATGAATGCCATTCCAGGTTTCATTCTTACTTTCCAAAGAAGAACTTTCGCTCCAATTATGTCAAGTGCTTTCATTATGAGGTCATAGTCACCTACCGAAGCTCCGCCTGTCGTACAGATTAAATCTGCATAAGTTGATGCTTCTCTTATTTTATTTGCAATTTTCATTGCATCATCAACTACTATTCCGGAATAAATGCTTTCTGCTCCCTGATTTTCTGCCATGCCGCCCAAAACGTAAACCGATGAATTTCTGATTTTAGACTGAGGAGTTTTGCATTCAACATCAACAAGTTCTGAGCCAGTGCTGATAAAAGCAACCTTTGGCTTTTTATAAACTTCAACTTCTGAAACACCGATGATTCCTAAAACGCCCATGTTAAAGCAGTCAATTTTAGTTCCCTTTGTAATTGCAGTGTAACCTTTTTTGAAGTCTTCACCTTCCGGAACAACATTCTGATTTGTTTTATACTCATTAAAAAGCGTTACTGTTTCATCAGTAAACTCAGTTGCCTCATAGCGTTCAACAACGTCTGCTCCTTTAGGAACAGGAGCTCCTGTTAAAATTTTTGCTGCATAACCTGATTTAATAGCAAATTCCGGTGTTTTACCTGCAGGAATTTCTTCTGTTATTTTTAATGTCAAAGGATTTTCCCTTGAACATCCAACTGTGTCTGATGCTTTAAATGCATAACCGTCTAAAGGCGCTCTTCTGAATGGCGGGAAGTTTGCATTTGCTTTATAATCTTTTGCAATAACCCTTCCGTTGCATTCTCCTAATTTAACTTTTTCTGTCTTAGGCTTAATCTTAAGATCCTCGATTATTTTCATTGCCTCATCAATGCTTGCGGCATATGCATAGTCTTTATTTTTATTCTTTTCATGATTTCTCATGTCAATTCCATTAAAAATAAATTCCCCATTTGCAATATAGTCTGCAACTTCTTCAATATCATCTAAGCCAAAAACTTTAAGTTTTTTATTCTGTTCTAAATACTTTTCTGTTTTTTCATCTGTTATAAGAGCGACAAGATTCTTTGGCTCCATGGAGAGGCCTTTTTTAGTTGCTTTTCTTGAAACTCCTATCTTAGGAATGTTAGATGCTCTGCATCCTTCTAAGATAATTATGTCTAAATCATCTGGAAGTGCTTCAACAATTTTATCAACTGATTTTGCATCATCTTCGCTAACATCTCCTAAAAGAGCTTCTCTTTTGGCAACCATTCCGCACTTTTCACTTGAGAAAATATTTACGATGTCTGCACCTGCATGATAAAACTTATAGGTGTCTTTTCCTTCGTAATCAAGTTCAAATTTGTGGGCATCATGCTTAATAAGCGCAATCTTTAAATCTTTCTTTTTTAAAACAACAATAAGTTTTTCAAGAAAGGTTGTCTTTCCTGTTCCTGAATAACCAACAAATGAAATTATTTTTGTTTTTCTTACCCTTTTCATTTTATGCTTCTCCTTTTTTGCTCTTTAATTTCATAATCAAAGCGCGCTCCCCATTAAATGTTTTTATCTAAGTCCTGTTGTTTCAAATTTTGCCATCTGCTCAACGCAGCTTTGAAGACTTTCAAAGCGTTTATCTAAACTTCCTTCATCAACTACAACATCTAAAGAAACTGCAAATGATGTGATGAGTTTGTCTGTAAGCTTATCCTTATACTTATTTAAAATATCTATTTTTTCTTTATAGAGTTTTGCATCTAAAAATTCATTTATGATTTTTGTCTCTAAAGGATCTTCTTCAACAGTTTCTATTTTTCCATCAAGAGTGTTTTTAATTGCCTGTATGAACTCTTCTGAGTAAAGCATTTCAGGTCTTTCCATTTTTGTGATGAGCGCAAGGTCTTTTGTCATCTTTCCTGATTCAATGGTCTTAATTGTTGCATTTTCAAGTCTGTCTGCAAATGCCATGAGTTCATTATTTGAATCCATTTCACCACGTTTTCTTAAAGCTCCTGTCCATGCAAAAATTGTTGCAACAGGATTTGTTGAAGTCTTTTCACCTTTAAGATAGTTCTGGTAATGTCTCTGAACTGTTCCGTGAGCTGCCTCATATTCATAATAACCATAAGGTGAAACAAGAACTGAAGTCATCATTGCAAGTGAACCAAATGCAGTTGCAATCATGTCACTCATTACATCACCATCATAGTTTTTGCATGCCCATACAAAACCGCCCTCACTTTTAACAACTCTTGCGATTGCATCATCAATAAGAGTGTAGAAGTAAGTAATGTTTGCTTCTTCAAATTTTTCTTTATACTCTTTTTCAAAAATCTCTTCAAAGACAGCCTTAAATTCACCATCATAGATTTTTGAAATAGTGTCTTTTGCACAGAACCAAAGATCCTGCTTTGTGTCTAATGCGTAGTTAAAGCAGCTTCTTGCAAAGCTTTCGATTGAAGCATTAACATTATGCATTCCCATTAAAACACCAGGTCCCTTGTAATCGAAAACAGTTTTTCTCATTGCTTCTTCACCTGATTCATTAGTGAAAACGATTTCTGCTTTTCCTGCTTCTTCAACTTTATAATCTACTGCTTTATAAATATCGCCATATGCATGTCTTGCAATAGTAATTGGCTTTTTCCATGTTGGAATATATGGTTCAATTCCCTTTACGATAATAGGTGCCCTGAAAACAGTTCCATCGAGCATTGCTCTTAATGTTCCATTTGGACTTGGGAATATGTTCTTAAGATTGTATTCAACCTGTCTTGCTTTATTTGCAGTAATAGTTGCGCACTTTACGCCAACGCCATATTTTTTAATGGCATTTGCTGCATCTTTTACAATCTGGTCATCAGTTTCATCTCTTGACTGAATGCTTAAATCATAATACTCAGTTTTAAGATCAACGTAAGGCTCAATCAAATTTTCTCTGATAAGTTTCCAGAGAATTCTTGTCATTTCATCTCCGTCCATCTCTACGATAGGCGTTGTCATTTTAATTTTTTCCATGTTAACTCCTTTAAAGACACCCTATATCGTGCCAAAATTTAATATACTCAGGTCATTAAATGCCTGGCAGATAAAAGAAACTTATTTAGTTTCACTTTCAAAATAAAAATGAGCAGAACTATAAGCCGGGTTCTGTCAAAAATGGTCATCTATCTTGTTTTGCTGTCGCCAGCAAACTCTACGCTGCCTACCCGAAGACAAGACGGGCCGCCTTAATGTCTTCTGTTTGGCATTGCTTCGGATGGAGTTTACATTGCCTTTACTGTTACCAGCAAAGCGGTAGTCTCTTACACTGCCATTTCACCCTTACCTTAAAAAGGCGGTATACTTTCTGTTGCACTGGTCCTGGGGTCACCCCCGCCAGACGTTATCTGGCATCCTGCCCTATGAACCCCGGACTATCATCACAAATGGAGC
>R19__coassemble_767_pt1 | contig 13103 bp, 8 predicted proteins | sample R19__metabat2_low_PE_008 | metagenome-assembled genome bin R19 | reverse complement strand
AATCATTGTTAATACAAAAACCACAAAATGTAGTTGTTTTCAATTGACAAAACCACAAGATGTAGTATAATTTGCAATGAAATTAAAAAGGGAAACGAAATCTGAAATAGTTAAACGGAGAGATAAACATGAAAATCATCAAAAGAAGCGGCGAAGAATTAGAATTTGATGCCTCAAAAATTGAAGCCGCAATAATAAAAGCTAATGAATCTGTTATAGAAGCTGACAGAATGAAACCTATAACAATTCACCTTATAACAAATGCAGTAGAAGAAGAGTGCAGACTTTTAGGAAGAGCTCCAAGCGTAGAAGAAATCCAGGATATGGTTGAGAACCATATTATGGAGCAGAATGCATTTAACGTAGCACGTAATTACATAACATATCGTTATAAAAGAGCGGTTGTTCGTCGTGCAAACACAACAGACCAGCAGATCCTTTCACTCTTAGACTGCAATAATGAAGAAGTAAAACAGGAAAACTCTAACAAAAACCCAATAGTCAACAGCGTGCAGCGTGACTACATGGCCGGTGAAGTTAGTAAAGATATCACAAAAAGATTTCTTCTTCCAGAAGATATCGTAAAAGCTCATGAAGAGGGAATAATTCATTTCCATGATGCAGATTATTTTGCTCAGCACATGCATAACTGCTGCTTAGTAAACTTAGAAGACATGCTTCAGAATGGAACTGTTATTTCAGAAACAATGATTGAAACTCCTAAGAGCTTTGCAACAGCCTGCAATATTGCAACCCAGGCTATCGCCCAGATTGCATCTAACCAGTATGGCGGACAGAGCATAACTCTTTCTCATTTGGCTCCTTTCGTTGAAGTAAGCCGTAAGAAAATAAGAAAGAAAACAATAGATGCTCTTGCAAGCGCAGGAATTGAGCCAACTGAAGAAATGATAAACGCTCTTACAGAAGAACGCTTAAGAGATGAAGTTAAGCAGGGCGTACAGATTATTCAGTACCAGGTTACAACACTTATGACAACTAACGGCCAGGCACCTTTTGTTACGGTTTTCATGTACTTAGATGAAGTCCCTGAAGGACAGACAAGAGATGATCTTGCTCTTATCATTGAAGAGACACTCAAACAAAGAATACTTGGTGTTAAAAACGAAAAAGGTGTTTATGTAACACCTGCCTTCCCGAAACTTATCTATGTTCTTACTGAAGATAACATCCGTGAAGGTTCAAGATACTTTAACCTTACTAAGCTTGCAGCAGAATGCACAGCTAAGAGAATGGTTCCTGATTACATCTCAGAAAAGAAGATGCTCGAACTTAAGGTAGACAAGAACGGTAATGGTCACGTGTATCCTTGCATGGGATGCAGAAGTTTCTTAACCCCTTACCTTGATGAGAAGGGTAACCCTAAATACTACGGTCGTTTCAACCAAGGAGTTGTTACAATCAATTTAGTAGACGTTGCCTGCTCATCAGGTAAGGACGAAAACAAATTCTGGGAAATCCTGGATGAAAGACTTGACCTTTGCTATAGAGCGCTTATGTGCAGACATAACCGCCTGAAAGGAACTCCGTCGGACGCAGCCCCTATTCTTTGGCAAAACGGAGCATTGGCACGTTTAGCTAAAGGAGAGCCAATTGATAAATTGCTCTATGGTGGCTACTCCACGATTTCCTTGGGATATGCCGGACTTTATGAGTGTACTTATTACATGAAGGGACGCTCCCACACTCAGGAAGGTGGAAAAGAATTTGCACTTACATTAATGCAGAAGCTCAATGATGCATGCAAAGCTTGGAAAGAAAAAGAAAATATGGATTTCTCACTTTATGGAACGCCACTCGAATCTACGACTTACAAGTTTGCAAAATCATTACAGAAACGTTTTGGAGCAATCCCGGGCGTAACTGACAAAAACTACATTACAAACAGCTATCACGTTCATGTTTGCGAAGAAATTAATGCTTTCGATAAATTGAAATTTGAAGCAGAATTTCAGGCTCTTTCACCTGGCGGAGCAATCAGCTACGTAGAAGTTCCTGACATGAAAGACAATCTTGAAGCAGTAATCGAAGTTATGCAGTACATCTATGAAAATATAATGTATGCAGAACTCAATACAAAGAGTGACTACTGCATGGAATGCGGATATGACGGAGAAATCCAGATTGTTACCAACGCAGACGGAAAACTCGTTTGGGAATGTCCAAACTGCGGAAACAGAAATCAGGATACAATGAGCGTGGCAAGAAGAACATGTGGCTACATTGGCACACAGTTCTGGAATCAGGGAAGAACTCAGGAAATTAAAGATAGAGTGCTTCACCTGTAAGAAAATTACGATACACAAAGCAAAGATTATTGCAGAGAAAATCTCTGAAACGCAAACATAAGAAAAAGCTGCACTAAAGGTGTGGCTTTTTCTGTAAATATAAACGGGAATCTGTCTAATTTTTAATGAGGTAAAACATGTACTATTCAGGAATAAAATACTGTGATATCGCAAATGGCAAAGGCGTAAGGACAACGCTTTTTGTCTCGGGCTGCAGAAACTACTGCAAAGGCTGCTTTCAGCCTGAAACCTGGGACTTTTGTAATGGCGAGCCTTTTACCAAAGAAATTGAAGATGAGATTCTTGAAAGCCTAAAAGAAAATTACATTAAAGGGCTTACGCTTTTAGGTGGCGATCCTTTTGAAGAAGAAAACCAAAAAGATCTTCTTCCTTTCTTAAAAAGGGTAAAGAAAATGTATCCTGAGAAAAATATCTGGGCGTTTACGGGCTATGTTCTTGATTTTCATCTTGTTAAGGGCGGAAGAAAATACACTGAATATACTGATGAAATGCTGAGCCTTATTGATGTTTTGGTTGACGGGCCGTTTGTTGAAGAAAAGAAAAATCTCATGCTTAAATTCAAGGGCTCGGAAAATCAGCGCGTAATTGATCTTAAGCACTGGAGGGAAACTGGCGAAATTGTTTGTCTTATGTGAAAATTTTTATTAAACCTAAAAATCTCAACTTATTTATTCTCTCGTATAAGCTAACACCCGTGAATTTCTAAGTTCATCGGCGCTGCGCTGCGCTGCTCCCTCCGCTCCATTCAGGTAATGTTTCCGGTTTGTCGCGTCGGGCCTTCGCGACTCCGCGCCTACTTCACTAAGAAATTCTACGGCCACGCTTGAACTCGCGAATAAATAGATTGCGATTTTTAGGTTTTAAAAGTTTCACATAAGACAAATAATCTTTGACAAACTGAAGGGCTTGGTTTAACATAGTGCGATAGTGAAAGCAAGGGAAGAAGCTTTGAAAAAGGCGTTTCTTCCTATTTTCTATTGCAATTAAAAAATTAATATAAAGTGGAGGATGCGGGAAAATCCGCTCAGGGAAAATGGTAATTAAACAGGAAAACATAAGAAACATAGCAATAATAGCCCATGTAGACCATGGAAAAACAACGCTTGTAGATGCAATGCTTGAACAAAGTGGTGTTTTCAGGGAAGGTCAGGAAGTTGCAGAGCGTGTAATGGACTCTAATGATCTTGAAAGAGAAAGAGGAATTACAATTCTTTCTAAGAATACTGCAATTGAGTATAACGGTGTAAAAATTAATATTGTCGACACACCGGGCCATGCAGATTTTGGAGGCGAAGTTGAGCGTGTGCTTAAAATGGTAAATGGTGTAATCCTTTTAGTCGATGCTTTTGAAGGAACAATGCCTCAGACAAAATTCGTTTTAAGAAAGGCATTAGATCTTGACTTAGATGTTATTGTCTGCATAAACAAAATCGACCGTCCGGAAGCAAGACCGGAGGCTGTTATTGATGAAGTTTTAGAGCTTATGATGGACTTAGACGCATCTGATAAGCAGCTTGACTGCCCAATCGTTTTCGCATCAGCTAAAAAAGGCTATGCAATGAAGGATTTAGGCGATGAACAAGTAGACTTGAAACCACTTTTTGATACTATTTTAGAAGCAATTCCTGCACCTGAAGGTGACCCTGAAAAAGGCTGCCAGATTTTAATTTCAACAATTGACTACAATGAATATGTAGGAAGAATCGGTGTTGGAAAAGTAGACAACGGAAAAATCTCAGTAGGCGATGAGCTCATGAGAGTTAATGCCCATAATCCGGAAACTCATGAAAAAGTAAAAATAACAAAGCTTTATGAATTTTCAGGACTTGATAAAGTAGATGAAAAGACAGCGGAGGTTGGACATATTGTTGCGCTTTCCGGAATTTCAGATCTTCAGATTGGAGATACAATATGCTCAATAGAAAATCCGGAGCCTGTTGAATTCCAGAAAATTTCAGAGCCTACAATTTCGATGAATTTCATGGTAAATGATTCACCGCTTGCAGGAAGAGAAGGAAAGTTCTGTACATCAAGACAGGTAAGAGAAAGACTTTTAAGAGAGCTTAATACAGACGTTTCTTTAAGAGTAGAAGAAACGGACAACACAGACACATTCAAAGTTTCAGGCCGTGGCGAGCTTCATCTTTCAATTTTAATAGAAAACATGCGCCGTGAAGGATATGAATTTGCGGTTTCAAAAGCAGAAGTAATTTATCAGAAAGATGAAAACGGAAAGAAACTCGAGCCAATAGAGACAGCAGTTATTGATGTTCCTGAAGAATTCTCAGGCACAATAATCAGCCTTCTTTCAGAAAGAAAGGGCGCGCTTTTAAATATGTCAACTCTTTCAGACGGTTCTCAAAGATTAGAATTTGAAATTCCTGCAAGAGGCTTAATCGGCTTCCACGGAAAATTCCTTACATCAACAAAAGGAACCGGAGTCATGAATACAATCTTTAAAGGTTATGAAGAATACAGAGGTGACATTGCCTACAGAAGCCAGGGCTCACTTATTGCATTTGAAGCAGGAGAGACTGTAACTTACGGACTTTTTGCAGCCCAGGAAAGAGGAACTCTTTTCGTTGGACCGGGAGAAAAAGTTTATGCCGGAATGGTAATAGGTGAAAACGGAAAAGCAGAAGACATCGAGCTTAATGTCTGCAAGACAAAGCATTTAACAAACACAAGATCTTCAGGCGCTGACGATGCATTAAGACTTGTTCCACCAAAAATTCTTTCTCTTGAGCAGGCATTGGAATTCATTGATAATGATGAGCTCTTAGAAGTAACGCCTGAAAACTTAAGAATCAGAAAGAGAATTTTAGATTCAAGATTAAGAAAAAGATCAAACATGAATTAGGAAATTAATGGGAAAAGAAAATTTCAAACCAGGTGACTGGGTTTCAATTAAATATGGAGAGCTTCAGGGAAGCTTTGGAAAAATAAGCATTATAGGTAAAAACGGAGACATAAATGTTATTACTTATAGTGATGAAAACGAACCTTCAGAAATGAAAAATTTCTCGAGGGATGTTTTAGAGCTTCTTCCTCCTTACGAAGTAAGCCTTCCTGAATTAAAACAGATTGCAAGAGGAAAGCTTACTTATGAAGAATTAGAAGATGAAGTTTTTCCGCAGTTTAATCTTAAGTCAAAAAGACATTATGCCCTCTTAGGAAGCGACATAGCTAAAGCTCTGAAAAATATAATGAAATCAGAAGAGCCACTTGAAAGTTTCAAATCATGGTTCTGGCTTATAATAAATATTTTTTATGATAACTTCAGAATAAGTGAGAGATTTATTTCACCAGATACTTTTACTGAGGCAAATACAGACGATGAGAAATTCAGCGTGATTTTTGCATTTACTGAAAATCTTTACTGGAGACTTGAGGAACGCTTCGGAAGGAAAGAAGATTCAGAAAAGCACATAATTAAATTTGATAAAGAGCCTGACTGGAACATCGGGAAAAATGAAAATGAGCTTGAAGAAGAAGCTTTCCTTATCTTATGCAAAGACATAATTGCAAGACAAAAAGCATATGAGCATAATGACGGCCTTCCAAAAGAAGAATGGATTTATTCAAATGACCAGAAAAAAGAATTTATTCTTTTAAGTGAAGAAAATGGTCTTGAAAAATTAAAAAAAGAAGAAATAAAAAAATATAAGCAGTTTGTAATGGATCTTGAAAAAGAAGATGACGTCCTTGCAATAAAAATTCTTGCCTGGGCATATTATGAAGGCTCAATAGCTTTTAAGCAAAACTGGGCACTTTCTGAAAAATATCTTCTTAAGCTTTTCGAAATGACGGGCGACCCATTTGCCGCAAATTCACTTGGATATATTTATTATTATGGAAGAACAAAGTCAAATGTTTCAGATTATGAAAGTGCATTTAAGTTCTTTTCGTTTGGTGCTCTTGCAGGAATTGATGAGAGCATTTACAAGTGTGCAGACATGCTGATAAAAGGCCTTGGCACTAAGAAAAATGTTGACATGGGCCTTAACATGATAGTTGACGGCTACAAGGCAACTTTGGAAGAATTTGAAAACGGAAATTATGAAAGCAAGTTTGCAGACTATGCATTAAGAATGGGAAACGCATGTAAAAAACGTCTTATTTATGGAATGGGATTAAGAGATGCATATAAATTCTATCTTGAAGCAAAGTTTGCAATCAGAAGAAGGAGAGAAGTTACAAACTACTTTGGAGACGGTACTGTTGAGTCAAATATCGACAAAGCAATGGAAGAAATCCAGGAAGAAGTAAATCTTGATCTTTCAAGAAGAGTTTTAAAAGCAGACTTTCCGCTTTACATAAACCAGCTTTATGAAGATTTGTTTCCAATTAAAGTAAAGATAACACCTAAAACACTTACAATAAAAAGATTCAGATTAGAAGAAGAAAATTTAGGAGGAATGCCGCTTCCTGAAAAACTTAAAGCGGTACCAGAAATTTTAACAAGCTATCCGGAGCTTTCTTATGCCGGACTCACATCAGAGCTTAAGTTTAATTTAGAAGGAGCCGAGATTCATAAAAAACCGGAAGACGAAGAATTTTTCTTAAGTGACGGCTTTAGAAGAAACGAAGTAACAGAAGCTCTTGAATTTTACAGAGGCGGAGAATTAGTTGCAGCTCTTGAGGCAAAGTGGTACGTAGTCCGCGTAAGATAAGTAAAAATTTCAAATTTAAAATAAAATGGAAGAGACAGTTAAGAACCCGTTAGGTACGGAAAAAATAAGCAGATTATTAGCGAAATTTGCAATTCCAAGCATAATAGCAATGGTCGTAGGTGCGTGTTATAACATTATCGACCAGCTTTTTATTGGGAATGTAATTGGCGAATTAGGCAATGCTGCAACAAACATTGTTTATCCGCTTACTAATCTCTGCCTTGCTTTTGGTCTTATGTATGGGCATGGAGGTGCTGCTGCTTTTAACTTAAGGATGGGTGCGGGAAAAAAGAAAGAAGCACCTTATTTTTTAGGAAACTCAGCGACAATGCTTATAATAATAGGTGTTGTTATTGGACTTTTAGTTGAAGTTTTTTGCGACCCTGTACTCATGCTTTGTGGCTCTACTACAAGCGTTCTTCCTTTTGCACATGATTATGCTGTAATTCTTGCACTGGGATTCCCGGCAGCTGTTTTTTCTATGGGCGCAGGCCATCTGATAAGAGCGGACGGAAGACCAAATGTAATAATGATAACAAATATCTTAGGTGCTATCATAAACATTGGTCTTGACGCATGGTTTATTGTTGGTCTTGGAATGGAAATGAAGGGTGCAGCCCTCGCAACAATAATCGGACAGTATGCAGCTGCAGCAATTCAGTTCTATTTTGTTTTCAATTTTAAAACAGTTAAAGTATCACTTAAGCATTATGTTCCAAAGCTTAAATATTTTGGAAATGCAGCAAAGCTTGGACTAACAGCATTTATTAATCAGATAGCAATGATGATAGTTCAGATTGTGCTTAATAACCAATTGAACATCTACGGCGGACAGAGCATTTATGGAAAAGAAATTCCTTTAGCGGTTGCAGGAATAACGATAAAGGTAAGCACAATTTTCTCGGGCATTATAATTGGAATTACCCAGGGCTTCCAGCCAATAATAAGCTTCAACTACGGAGCAGAAAATTACAGGCGTGTAAAAGAAACTTTTTTCAGGGCTTTTATAATCGCATTTATCGTTTCGATAATTAACTTTATTATTTATCAGTGCTTCCCGGATTTTATTTTGGGACTTTTTGGCTCAGGCTCAGACCTTTACTTCGAATTTGGAAGAAAGTTTTTCAGGATTTATATTTTCTTCTGCTGCCTGTTCTTTATTCAGATGATGTCGGCAAACATGTTTACAGCAATAGGAAAGCCAGGAAGAGGAATTTTTCTTTCACTTACAAGGCAGATAATTTTCCTTCTTCCTTTGTTATTAATTTTGCCAGGTATCTTTGGAATAGACGGAGTTATCTTTGCTCAGCCGGTATCTGATTTTGTTTCGATAACAGTATCCATGATTTTTTTAATTAAAGAGTATACAAGAGAAGAATATAAAAAAGAAAAAGGTGTGCTTAAAGAAATTTTTATAAAGAAAAAAGAAAAAGACATAGGCTAAAATTTAGATTGAGTGAAACCCTCTAATGGTGCTATAATAGATGCGGTTTCTAATTATAAAAATTAAAAAAGGAAGTTAAAACCATGGATGAAAAAGTAAAAGAAAAATCAAAGGGATTTATTGGTGAGTTTAAAGAATTCATCATGCGCGGAAATGTCATGGACATGGCAGTAGGCATCATAATTGGTGCTGCGTTTACCGCAATTGTAACATCACTTGTTGACGACATAATCAGTCCTGTTATCGGACTCTTTACTAGTTCAGACCTTGCAAACTGGTCAATCAAGATAAGCGAAGATCTTTCAATCAACTATGGTGCATTCATTTCTGCAATAATTAATTTCATAATTGTTGCACTTGTTGTTTTCTTACTTGTTAAAGGCATAAACAAATTAAGAAACTTAAAGAAGGCACCAGAAGTAGAAGAAGCTCCTACAACAAAGGTTTGTCCATTCTGTAAAAGCGAGATTCCTATTGATGCAACAAGATGTGCTCACTGTACATCAGAACTTCCAGAGGATAATAACTAGAAATATTATTTATTAAAACGCAAAACGAAACGAAAAATCGAAACGCCTTAGGGCAAAAATGAAACGCAAATGAAAAGAATAACTAAGTACCACAAGAGAGTTAAAATAACTTTTGTGTTTGCGGCTTTAGCCAGCTGTTTTCTTATTATGCTGTTCTTTAATGTGGGAATAAGCAAACCGGGAACAGTTGACTATTATGTTGTAAAAGTCGGCGGCCAGGTAGTAGGTACGACTAACAACGGCGCAAAAGCAGAGCAGGCTCTAGCAGATGCACGTACAAAAATAAGCAGCGAAGCAAACTCAATTGTTTATGCTAACACAGATCTTGAACTTGAAAAAGAAGACCATTACTATGCTGAAACTGACAGCCAGGAAGAGCTTACGGATTCAATCTATGAGCTTCTTGAAAGCCAAGTAAACCTTGATTATTCAGAAGGTTACATGATTGTTTCAGGAGAGTATTCAATTATTGTTGATTCAGTAGATTCAGTGGCAACTGTTCTTGAAACATTAGAGAGCAGCTATGACAGTGATTCAAAATACAGCATCTGCCTTGACTCAATTAATGACGGAAACTTTACAGGAATCACTTATGACATATCAAAGTCAGAAGATGAGACAACTAATCTTGCCTTAACAGATGAGGACGAAAGTTCTTTGGAAACTTCTGAAGTAGCTTTAGCTGAAACGGAAAATACAGAAAGCACAGCCGCTTCCCAGATTGAAAACGAAGTTGAGACAGTCATGGCAGCCGAAGATGAAACGGCTTCAAATTCTGACACAGCAAATTTAGAAGTCGTAGGTTTTTCTGAAGACCTAGAAATAAAACCAGTATATGTTGATTCTTCAGAAATCCTTACTGCAGATGAGGCAATATCTCAGCTTAATGAAGAAGGCGCAGAAGCAATAGGAGTTGTAACAGTTGAAGTTGCAAACTATGATGAAAGCTATTATGCTGAGGTCCAGACAGTAAAAGATGATTCTCTTTATGAGGGACAAAGCGTTACAGTCCAGGAAGCAGTAGCCGGAGTCAGAAATGTAACAGCAAGAATTTCTTATGTTAATGGCTGGGAATCATCAAGAGAAATAATAGACGAACAGATAATTACTGAGGCAGTGCCTCAGATAATTCATGAAGGAACGCAAGTTGCACCAACATTTGTCGTACCTGTAAATGGTTCTTTAACATCAACTTTTGGACCGAGATGGGGAACTGTTCACCAGGGAAATGACTATGGCGCAGAATATGCTTCTCCTGAATGGGCGTCATGCGCAGGAACTGTAACTTATGCAGGCTGGAATGATGGAGGTTATGGATTCATGGTAGTAATTGACCATGGAAACGGACTTTCAACAAGATATGCTCATATGTGCCAGGTTGCTTGTACAGTAGGACAGTATGTCCAGCAGTATGAAGTAATAGGTTATGCAGGAAGCACCGGTGATTCAACAGGTGTTCACTGCCACTTTGAGATAATGGAAAACGGGGTTCCTGTAGATCCGTTCCTTTATCTGACTGAATAAAATAATTATTAGTAAATTTTCACAAAAAGCCTTAAAGTTTATAAACTTTACAAACAAGGTGATTATGTATATAATAACGCGTGGTTTACTTTGCAAAAAATTAGGTAGACCTTTTCGTTGTAGAGGTTTTAATGGAACAGTATGTGATTAAAGGCGGCAAGCCTTTAAAAGGAAATGTAGATATATATGGCGCTAAGAATGCTGCGCTTGGTTTAATTGCGGCTGCCATTCTTACTGACGAACCGGTAATTATTGATAATTTACCGGATGTTAGTGATATCAATGTTCTGTTAGAAGCAATAAATAGAATAGGTGCGACCGTAGAAAGAATAAGTAAACATAAAGTTAAAATTGTTGGCGCAACAGTAAATTCAAGACAGGTAACTTATGAATCTGTAAGCAAGATCAGAGCATCTTACTATCTGCTTGGAAGCCTTTTAGGAAAATATAATGAAGCAAAGGTTGCGATGCCGGGTGGCTGTGTAATTGGTGCCCGACCTATCGACCTTCATATCAAAGCTTTTGAAAGCTTAGGCGCTCATGTCACATTAAGAAACGGAATGGTAAATGCAAAAGCTGAAAGGCTTATCGGAAAGCATATTTACTTCGATAATGTTTCTGTAGGTGCAACAATTAACGTTTTACTTGCATCTGTAATGGCAAGTGGAAATACTACAATTGAAAATGCTGCAAAAGAGCCTCATGTCGTAGACGTTGCAAATATGCTTAACTCAATGGGAGCAAGCATAAGAGGCGCAGGAACAGATGTCATAAGAGTAAAGGGCGTTGAAAAACTCCATGGCACAGAATATACATGTATTCCTGATCAGATTGAAGCCGGAACATTTATGTTTGCGGCAGCTGTTACAGGAGGAGACATAACAGTAAACAATGTAATTCCAAAACATTTGGATGCAATTTCTTCTAAACTTGTTGACATGGGATGTGACATTGTTGAATTTGATGAAGCTGTAAGAGTAATAGCACCATCTGCTTTAAAGGCAACAACAGTAAGGACTATGCCTTATCCGGGATTTCCAACTGACATGCAGCCTCAGATAACCGTAGCTTTAAATCTTGCAAAAGGCGTAAGCACTGTAACTGAAAATATTTTTGAAAACAGATTTAAATATGTTTCAGAGCTTGCACGAATGGGTGGCAAGGTTAAAATAGAAAGACACGTTGCAATTATTAACGGGCCGGTTAAGTACCAGGGAACTTTGGTTTCAGCACCTGACTTAAGAGCAGGAGCAGCGCTTGTACTTGCAGGTCTTGCAGCAAGAGGAACAACAACAATAAGAGACATTCATTTAATCGAAAGAGGTTATGAATGCTTTGAAGAAAAATTAAGAACATTAGGCGGAGATATTAAAAAGGTTCCTGTACCTCAGGAAGCAAATGTAAAAAACGCCTAAATAAAAATTACAATTGAAAATCACAATCATCTTATTCAGAGTGATGGAGATACAAAGGATCTGTGAAGTCACAGCAACCCCCCTTAAGGGAAGGTGCTAACCTGAGCGAAAGATAAATTCGATCAATAAGAGGATTTGAATAAAATTCGAGTCCGCTTTAGCAGGGCTTTTTTAAATTGAAATAACGAGGCCGAATTTTTAAAAAGGGTTATATGCGGCTTCTTAAATAGAAAAAATTAAGGAGATAGAAATGGAAAAGAAATTATTCACATCAGAATCAGTAACTGAAGGACATCCGGACAAGCTCTGCGATACAGTCGCAGATGCTATATTAGATGCAATCATTAAAGAAGACCCGGATGCAAGAGTAGCATGCGAAGTTTGTGCAATTACAGATTTTCTTCTGATCATGGGAGAAATCACAACTACAGCAAATGTTGATTATGAAAAAATTGCACGTGATGTAATAAGAGAAATCGGATACACAAACGATTCAGAAGGCTTTAATGCAGACACATGCAAGATTGAAATCAGAATTGATAAGCAGTCAGCAGATATTGCAATGGGCGTTGACCAGGCAATTGAGACAAGAGCTAAAGATGACGAAGACGAACAGGGTGCAGGCGACCAGGGAATGATGTTTGGTTATGCAACAACAGAGACAAAAGAGCTCATGCCTTATCCAATCAGCCTTGCTCACAGACTCACAAGAAAACTTACTGATTTAAGAAAAGAAGGCGTTCTTCCTTACTTAAGACCTGACGGAAAATCTCAGGTTTCAATTGAGTATGATGAAACTGGAAAGCCATCAAGAATTGAGGCAGCTGTAATTTCAACTCAGCATGATGAAACTGTATCTCAGGAAAAGATTCATGATGACATTAAGAAATATATCTTTGATGAAATTCTTCCACAGGAATTAATTGATGAGAAAACAAAATTCTTTATCAATCCAACAGGTAAATTCGTTATTGGAGGACCAAACGGAGACTCAGGCCTTACAGGAAGAAAAATTATTGTTGATACCTACGGTGGATATGCACGTCACGGCGGCGGAGCTTTTTCAGGAAAAGATCCTTCAAAAGTAGACAGAAGCGCAACATATGTTGCAAGATATATTGCTAAAAACATTGTTGCTGCAGGACTTGCAACAAAATGTGAGATCCAGCTTTCTTATGCAATCGGTGTTG
>R19__coassemble_762_pt1 | contig 13192 bp, 9 predicted proteins | sample R19__metabat2_low_PE_008 | metagenome-assembled genome bin R19 | reverse complement strand
GCTTAAGGCTTAAGGGAAAAATAAAGGAGACAGATAAAATGAAATTAGGTATTGTAGGACTTCCAAATGTTGGAAAGAGTACACTTTTTAATGCATTGACAAAGGCAGGAGCTGAAAGTGCAAACTATCCTTTTTGTACAATAGATGCAAACATCGGAATTGCATTTGTGCCGGATAAGAGACTTAAAGTTCTCTCAGACCTTTATGACTCGGAAAAAATTACGCCTGCAACAGTTGAATTTGTTGATATAGCAGGACTTGTTAAAGGTGCTTCAAAAGGTGAAGGACTTGGAAACCAGTTCCTTGGAAATATTAGAGAGGTTGAAGCAATAGTTCATGTTGTAAGATGCTTTGAAGATGATAACATCGTTCATGTTGACGGAAGCGTTGATCCTTTAAGAGACATTGAAACAATAAACTTAGAGCTTATTTTTGCAGACATTGAAACAGTTGAAAAGAGAATTGCAAAGACTCAAAGAGGAGCAAAAAATGATAAAGCCTTAAAGGCAGAGCTTGACCTCTTAGTAAAAATTAAAGCGTATCTTGAAGAAGGAAATCTTGCAAAGACAATGGAACTTTCCGATGATGAAAATGAGCTTATGAAAAGCTTTAATCTTCTTACAGATAAGCCAACTATTTACGCAGCTAATGTTTCAGAAGATGACCTTGCAAACGATGGCGAAGGAAATCCTTATGTTGCAAAAGTAAGAGAATATGCAAAAGAAACAGGCTCAGAAGTTTTTGTGGTATCTGCTAAAACAGAAGAAGACCTTGCAGAGCTTGATGATGATGAAAAAGAAATGTTCTTAGAAGAGCTTGGACTTACCGAGTCATGCCTTGATAAGCTGATTAAGGCAAGCTTTTCGATTTTAGGACTTTCAAGCTACTTAACAGCTGGTCCAAAAGAAGTAAGAGCATGGACAATAACAAAAGGAATGAAGGCGCCTCAGGCAGCTGGAAAAATCCACACAGATTTTGAAAAAGGATTCATTAAGGCAGAGGTTGTAAATTATAACGACTTAATTGAGTTAGGCTCAATGAATGCCGCAAAAGAAAAAGGCCTTGTTAGAATAGAAGGAAAAGAATATGTTGTTCAGGATGATGATATTATTCTTTTCAGATTTAATGTATAAAAATATAGCAAATTGGGTAGAGTTAAATGGGTTTCACTAATTTTATCCTGCAGGCATCAAGCTTTTTAAGAGATTCTGCAGAAGAAGTAACAACTGTATATTCAGATGCATCTCAGGTCGGAGGGACAGAAGCAACGGAATCTGTAATAAGATTTCCTGGACTTGGAATTAACATAAAAAATCTTACGGATGGATTTGACCTCTTTGGACTCCACATAGCCTGGTACGGAGTTATTATTGCCGTTGGCATTATTGTTGCGGCAATTTTAGTTTATCATCTGGCAAAAAAGAATGGCCAGAGAGCAGACGACTATATTGACCTTGCAATAATTTCAGTTATTTTAGCGATTATTGGTGCAAGACTTTATTATGTTTTATTTAGCTGGGATTATTATAGCCAGCATTTAAATGAAATCGTAATGATAAGAAATGGAGGTCTTGCAATTTATGGAGGATTAATCTTCGGAATTGCAACGGCTGCAATTGTCTGCAAAGTAAAGAAGATTTCTTTCTTTAGAGTTTTAGATACGGCGGTTCCGGGAATTGTTTTAGCCCAGGCAATAGGCCGCTGGGGAAACTTCATGAACAGGGAAGCCTATGGAACGTATTGCGACAACTTCATGGCAATGCAGATTAGAATGTCAGATGCCAATGGCGTAATCGACGATAATCTGATGAATCATCTCGTAAATCTTGATGGCGTTTATTATATCCAGGTGCATCCAACATTTTTCTATGAGTCACTTTGGTGCCTGATGGTTTTCATCCTGATAATGGTATTCAGAAAAAAAGCAAAATACAGAGGAGAGGTTGCCCTTTGGTACATTGGCGGCTACGCATTAGGAAGAGTCTGGATTGAAGGCTTAAGAACAGATTCACTTATGATAGGAGATTCAGGAATAGCAATCTCCCAGCTTCTTGCGTTTGTTCTTTTCTTTGCATCACTGGCAGCTCTTATTGTAATGAGAGTTTATATTAAAAAAGACCCTGAAAAATATTCGGAATATATTTATCTTGATGCACCTCACTGGCAGGAGCTTAAATATGATAAAGAAACAAGAACAATGTATTATCCTGGTGACAGAGAAGAGTCTGAAGAAGATAAAGAAAATTTAGAAAACGAAAATGAAGCTTCAGATGAAGATAAGGAAGATGCAACAACTATATATGTAATAAGGCATGGTGAAACAGACGCTAATAAAGAACGAAGAGTTCAGGGGTGGTACGACAAGCCTTTAAATGAAAAAGGAATTGAACTTGCTTTAGTTACTGGAAAAGCTTTAAAAGATGTGAAGTTTGATCTTGCTTATTCAAGTCCTTTAGAAAGAGCAAAGAAGACAGCAGAGCTTATTCTTTCAAACAGCGGAAATGAAGAAACGGAAGTTGTAGTTGATGACAGGCTTAAAGAAATGGGCTTTGGCGACTGGGAAACTTTAAGCTTCGATGATAAGGATAACGGCATAAGTAAAGAAGACATGGATACTTTCTTTAGAAATGCGCGTGAGTTTAAAGGCGCTCCAAATGGAGAAAAAATAGAGGATGTTTTAAAAAGAACTCAGGAATTTTTAAAAGAAATTGGAAATGCGCCTGAAGCAAAAGGAAAAACAATTCTTGTTACAACACATGGATGCGCAATGAGAGCAATGCTTAATTTTATTTACGATGATCCTTCTGACTTCTGGCAGGGAAGAATTCCATTCAACCTTGCAGTAAATATCTTAGAAGTTAAGGACGGTAAGTTTAGTTTCGTGGAAAAAGACAAAATTTATTATGACAGAAGTCTGGCAAGAGAATATAAGAGAAATTAAACATGGAAGAAATTAAAATAACCGAAATAGAAAATATAAAAATCGGTCAGGCAGAAGACTTAGAAAAAGGAACGGGATGCACTGTTTTCGTTTCTGAAAAAGGAATGCCTGCAGGACTTGATGTAAGAGGCGGAGGTCCTGCATCAAGAGAATCAGAACTTTTAAAGCCAATGGCCGCAGCAAAAGAGATTCATGCGATAGTTCTTTCTGGAGGTTCTGTTTTCGGACTTGAGGCTTCGGCTGGAGTTGTTAAATGTTTAAATGAAAACGGAATTGGCTTTGATGTCGGCGTGACTAAAGCACCTTTAGTCTGCCAGTCGGGACTTTTTGATCTTACTGTTGGAGACTCTAAAGCTTTTCCTGATAAGGACATGGGATATCTTGCGACGAAAAGAGCACTTGAGGGCGGAAATTATAAAGATGGTAATTTCGGCGCAGGCTGTGGAGCTTCTGTTGGAAAATGGAATGGAATGAAAAATTCCATGAAGTCGGGAATTGGAAGCTTTGCAATTAGAATAGGAAACTTAAAAGTAGGAGCTGTTGTTGCAGTAAATGCAGCAGGAGACATATTCGATTATAAAACAGGCAAAAAAGAAGCAGGCGTTTTAAAAGCAGACGGAAAAGAATTTGATGATGTTTTAGAAGTCATGCTTAAAAACACAGGTGTTGTTGAAAATAAATTTGTTGAAAACACAACGCTTGCAGTAGTAATTACTAACGCAAAATTTGATAAGACAAAACTTTGCAAAATTTCAGGCATGGCGCATGATGGTTATGCGCGTTCGATAAAACCAGTGCATACTTCGGTAGACGGAGACAGCATTTATGCAGTTTCAGTAGGAGAGATTGAAGCTGATATCGATGCAGTAGGAACGCTTGCAGCAGAAGTAGTAAGCGAGGCGATTTTAAGAGCTATTAATTCTTGCGATTCAGCTTACGGACTTAAAGCGGCTAAAGATTTGAAATAAAAAACTAGAGATGAAGTATGCATTTTACGTTGTTCAAATAAAAGGAGAAATTTGTGGACAAATTATTCAAAAAATTAATAGTTGGAATATTAACACTATCCCTTGTGCTTAGTTTTTCTTCTTCTGTGGTTTTTGCGGGTCAAACTAGTGAAACGCAAACCACTTCTAAGCAAGGAGAAAATGGCGGTGACATCATCTCAAAAACTCTTGATGAATTAATTGAAGCAGGTGATTTGGATGCGGAAGTAATAGTTGCTGAAAATCTTTCTTCAAATGAAGAAGCATTGGAATTTGTCGGAGAGCAGTCTGATGATGTGCTTTGCCATATTGAAATAGAATGCAACATGAATTCAGATGGCATTGGAGCTTATGCGGTTGTCGTATGTGCTAAGAATTTGTGGGAAAGAAATGATGAATCTGAAATTTCTGCGTTGTCCGATGAAACATTAATAGAGCACCTTCAAAAAGCATGGGGGAATTTAGAAGAAACAATTTATGTTTATAATTTTGGCTTAACTGTCTCTAACTTAACAGAGATGTACTTTAGTGCAATCCTTCAGAGCCCAGAGTTTTTTAATGTTGAAACATCTTATAGATATTCATATTATGAAAGCGGTGCAATTTATTATGTACTGCCCGATTATATAGAAACGGATTTAGACAAATATACGGATATGCTTAACAATTTCAATAACAAAGTTCAGGAAGCTAAAGAAGCTGTAGCAGAATCCGGCGCTACTACAGAACTTGGAAAGACCTACGTTCTTCATAACTGGCTTTGTGGTAATACTACATATAATTATTCAGCGGCAGAAAGTTCAGAGGTTAATGATTGGACTAACTTTACAGCATATGGAACATTGGTAAATGGAACTGGAGTATGTCAAAGCTATACATTGGCGTTTGCGACAATACTTCGGGATAATGGCATAGATGCGAAATGCCTTATTGTTAATTCTATGGACCATGCATGGAATGAAGTTAAGATTGGCAATTGCTGGTATCAGACGGATGTCACATGGGATGATACAGATGATGAAGACATAAATATATATTCATGGTTTCTTAAAAGTGATGATGCGTTTACTAAACATAACGTATGGAAAAATGGAGCATATGCTGAATATCCTTCTTATGGATGGGATGAATCGCTTACATGTGCATCAACAATATATGACAGTAAGGATTGGGAAAATTTTGATCCTAAAACCCCTTGCCCAGATGGACATACAGTTGTAACTGATAGTTCTGTTCAGGCAACATGCACTGAAACAGGACTTACAGAAGGAAGTCATTGCCAGATATGTGGTGAAATTTTAACTGCGCAGGAGACAATTCCAGCCAAAGGGCATACAAAAGAAACAGTAAAAGGAAAAGAAGCAACCTGTACAGAAGCAGGCCTTACGGACGGAACAAAGTGTTCTGTATGTGGCGAAGTATTAACTGCACAGAATACAATTCCTGCTAAAGGCCATACATGGGACGACGGAACTGTAACAACTGAAGCAACCTGTACAAAAGCCGGAGAAAAGACTTACACATGTACTGCATGCGGTGATACTAAAACCGAAGAGATAGATGCAACAGGCCATAAAGAGGCAGGCGCTGTAAAAGAAAATGAAAAAGCTGCAACTTACACAAGCGAAGGCTCTTATGACAAAGTTGTTTACTGCTCGATTTGCAAAGAGGAACTGAGTAGAGAAACTGTCAAAACTGCTAAACTTTCTAAGCTTACAAACCCAATGACGCTTAAGGCTTCATCAAAAACATTAAAGTACAAAACTTTAAAGAAAAAGAAGCAAAGCTTCACAATTACTTTCAAAACAAAAGCCCAGGGCAAAGTAACATACACGCTTAACTCAAAAGCAAAGAAAGCCGGAATTAAAGTAAGTTCAATAGGAAAGGTTACTGTTCCTAAAAAATGCAAGAAGGGCACTTATAAAATAACAGTAAAGGCAGCTGGAAATACCCAATACAATGCATTAAACAAAACTTTTACAATAAAGGTTAAATAAAATCATTAAACTTAAAAACAAAAAGAGCAATCCTAAAAAAGGGTTGCTTTTTTTATTGTGTGGGTGTAATATACTGAATAAGTGGTGAAAAGTGGTAATAAGTGGTGAAAAGTGGGAAAGACTCATGCTCGCGTTTTAGGGTTAAGGGCGTCAGCGTCGGTAAATGGCACGGCACCATATTACATATAAACAGCCACTAACCAGGAGGCAGTATTGAACGATTTATTCATGGGTGAGTATAGTCACTCAATCGATCAAAAAGGAAGAATAATCGTGCCGTCAAAGTTCAGAGAGTTACTCGGTGACCATTTTGTAATCTCTAAAGGACTTGACGGTTGTTTGTGGATTTTTCCGGAGAAAGAATGGGACGATTTTTCCGGAAAACTCCACAGTCTCCAACTGTTTAATGAAGAAGCAAGAAAAATAACCAGATATTTTATGGCTGGAGCAGCTCCTTCGGAAGCAGATAAACAGGGCAGAGTAATAATTCCTCAAAATTTAAGGGTCCATGCAGAATTAAAAAAAGAAGTAGTTCTTATCGGAGTTTCAAACAGAATTGAAGTTTGGGACAAAGAAAAATGGGAAGAGAATTCAACATTCGAAGATATGGAATTGCTTGCAAGTCATTTAGGAGAGTGTGGATTTGGATTTTAAACATGAACCTGTCCTTTTAAAAGAAACTATTGAAGGACTTGACATAAAACCAAACGGCATTTATGTAGATGGAACATTAGGAGGCGCAGGACATTCATTTAAGATAGTCCAAAAGCTTACAAGCGGAAAACTGATTGGAATCGACCAGGACAAAGAAGCTTTAGAAGCAGCCGGAAAAAGACTTTCGATTTTTAAAGACAAAGTTACTCTTGTCCATGACAATTACGTAAATGCTGTAAAAGTTTTAAAAGACTTAGGGATAGAAAAAGTAGATGGAATCCTTTTAGACATAGGAGTTTCATCTTATCAAATAGATAATGCCGAAAGAGGATTCAGCTACAGAGAAGATGCACCGCTTGACATGAGAATGAATCAGGAAGCATCCCTTACGGCAAAAGAAGTCGTAAACACTTATTCAAAAGAAGAACTTGCAAAGATAATAAGAGTTTATGGCGAAGAAAATTTTGCAAATAATATTGCAAAACACATTGTAAACGAAAGAGAAAAAAGCCCAATAGAAACAACTATGAGGCTTAAAGAAATAATAGAGCAGGCTATTCCTGCAAAAGTTAGAAAAGGCCAGAAAGGTTTTGCAAAGAAAACCTTCCAGGCAATAAGAATAGAAGTTAATTCAGAACTTAATGTTTTGGAAACTGCAATAAGTCAGCTGGTGGATGCTTTAAATCCAAAGGGAAGGCTTGCAATAATTACTTTTCATTCTTTAGAAGACAGAATAGTTAAAAACGAATTTAAAAGAATGGAAAATCCTTGTACTTGTCCGCCCGACTTTCCAGTATGCACATGCGGAAAAGTGCCACTTGGAAAAGTTATAACAAGGCATCCAATCACAGCATCAGACGAAGAACTTGAAAGAAACAAAAGAGCATCAAGCGCAAAACTTAGAATTTTTGAAAAAGCATAAAACAAACAGGCAAAGTTAAATTAATGGGAGTAAGCCATCCTATGGAACGCAAATCGAATCGAAACGCAAAATCGAATATGAGAAATAATTATTATGTTGGTGACAATCTTGCCAGAAAATTTAACGAGCCTGTAAATCCTTATTCTGAAAGAGAAGCAAGAAGAAGACAGGCCAGAAAAATTGCCCAGATAAAAGCAAAACATAAAAGGAATATGACTAAGGCAGTTGTTATTGGTGCATGTGGTGCTGCGGTTGTCCTGGTTTGCGCAATGCTTCTTTATGTAACATCAGCCCACACTCAGCTTCAAAACGAAATCAGCTCTCTTGAATCAGAAAGGGCTGCGATGCAGGAAGTAAATGATTCAAAAGAATATGATATCGAAAGTTCAGTAAATTTAGATGAGGTAATAAAAGTTGCGACAGAAGAACTTGGGATGGTCCGAAGTTCGGCTAGTCAGATAATAACCTATGAAACGCAAGACAATGAATATGTACAACAAAAAGCAGAGATACCAACTGAATAAGTTGGTATCTGTGCATTTTACGTATAGCATTGTTTAAAGAGTATAGCCATACATAATGACAAATAGAACAAAAACAAAGCCAGATAAGAAAAAAGAAGTAGCACGCAAAGTAAACACAAACAGGAAAATGAGCAAAAGATTTTCCATTGTTTTAACTGTCGTGCTTGTTATTTTTGCAATAATCGCAATTCGCTTAGTTTGGATTGCTGTTATAAATGGTGATAATTATACAAAAGTAACTCTTAATAAAGTTGCATCTGAAAACACAGTAATTGAAGCAAAAAGAGGCGATATCTTAGACCGAAATGGTGTCGAGCTTGCAACGTCAACAAGAGTCTATAAACTCATATTAGATCCAAAGGTTATTCTTACGGACCAAAAGCAGTACCAATCAAAAACAGTTGAAGCAATAACAAAATGTTTTGATATTTCAGCCGATGAATTAAATGCAAAAATCCAGAATAATCCTGAAAGTAATTACGTTGTATTAAAGAAAAATCTTACATACAGCGAGGTCTCTGAATTTATGGAAATGCTTGAAGAAGATGGAGACATTAAAGCGTCTTTAGAGACAGAGTCAAAAAGAACTTATCCTTACAGCACGCTTGCAGCTTCTGTTTTAGGTTTTGAACAGGACGGAGTCGGCCAATATGGACTTGAAAGCCAGTATGATGACGAATTAAGCGGCGAAGATGGAAGCACATATACTTATCTAAATTCCGAAAATGTCCTTGAAACAGTTACTAATGATGCAGTTGATGGAAGTTCAATAACAACGACAATAGATTATAATATCCAGTCAATAGTTGAAAAATATATTAAGCTTGCGAAAGAATCTACAAACGCAAAAAACGTTGCTGTATTAATTCAGAATCCAAATACGGGTGAAATATATGCAATGGCAGATTCAAGTACATTTGATGCAAATAATCCAAGAGATTTAAGTTCTGAATATACAGATGAAGAATTAGAACAAAAAAGTGATGAAGAAATTTCGGACATCTTAAGTGACAAATGGAGAAATTACTGCATTTCACAGTCGTATGAACCGGGATCAACATTCAAGCCAATTACACTCGCAGCCTGCCTTTCGGATGGTACAGTAAAAATGGATGATATTTTTACATGCACAGGCAGCCTTACTTTTGATAATCAGGAGATTCATTGCCATTTAACAGATGGCCATGGAGAATTAGACACAACAGGAGCAATCGCCCAGTCGTGTAACGTTGCATTGATGACAATGGCGACCAACCTTGGAGGAACTGAGTTCTGTAAAGCACAGGAAAGATTTGGATTTGGCCAGAAAACAGGAATTGATCTTCCTAATGAAATGAGCTGCAGCAGTCTTATTTATACTCCTGAAACAATGAACATAGTTGACCTTGCAACGAACTCATTTGGCCAGAACTTCAATACAACAATGATTCAGATGTCTACGGCTTTCTGTTCAGTAATAAATGGCGGAAGTTACTACAAGCCTTATGTAGTTAAAAGCATTTCAAATGCTGACAATGAACTTGTAAAATCAGTTGACAAAACGCTTGTTACAACTACAGTTTCCAAAACAGTTTCTGATGAGGTTAAGCAGACTTTAAGAGCAGTTGTAACGGAAGGTACCGGAACCTCTGCAGCTGTTTCAGGATATCAAATAGCTGGAAAGACAGGAACAGCAGAAATAACAGATTCATCTGCAGAAATAGATGAAAACGCAGAAGATGATTCATATGCAAAATTAGCAGACAGATATGTAGTTTCTTTTATCGGATTTGCACCATATGAAAATCCGGAAGTTGTATGTTATGTTGTTTTAGACGAGCCGGAAACAGGTGAAGACAGCTCTCAGGCAAGCATGCTTTTTAGTGCAATAATGCAGGAGGTTCTGCCTTATATGAATATAACGCCTGATGGTGAGGCAGTTGAAAGCTATAACTATTATACTGAATTAAATGCCTTAAGCAGCCAGCCGGAAGGAGAGACTCAAGAAGGAGAAGCTGTTGAGGGAGAAACTCAAGAAGGCGAAGCAGTAGAAGGTGAAACTTTAGAAGGAGAAACAATAGAGGGCGAAGCAGCAGAAGCTGAAACTAATGCAGAAGAAATTTTAGAGACTGAAGCTGAAAATTAAAAGACATAAAATAAACGATAATTAGAGCAAAACAATAAAAAGGTTAAAATATAGACGTTTTTGTGATAATATATACAAACGATAAAAAAATCGGTAAAAGGGAGAAAAAATGAATTATGCATCATTGCTTGCAATTCCTATTGGATTTGTAATATCAGCATTACTTACATATTTTTTAATTCCTGTCTTAAGACAGTTTAAATTTGGACAGGAAATTAGGCAGGAAGGACCACAGGCACACCTTAAAAAAGCAGGAACACCGACTATTGGAGGAATTGCAATTGTAATTGCTTTTATTATTGGAGCAGTTATTTTTACAGGACAGTCAGGTTTCATACTTCCAATCGTAGTATTTACCTTATTATTTGCACTGATTGGATTTCTTGATGACTATTTAAAAATCAAAAAACATGAATCAGAAGGACTTAAAGCATGGCAGAAAATGGGATTTCAGATTATTGTCATGATCCTCATGATTCTTTATGTTGTTATCTTTACAGAAAATGGAACATCAACAATAGTTCCATTCGCGGGACTTATTGATTTTAAAGGATGGTTTTACCCGCTTGCTGTTTTTGCAATATTAGGAACAGTAAACGGAGCAAATTTTACAGACGGACTTGATGGACTTGCAAGCAGCGTAACAATCGTTATTTCAGCATTTTTAACTTTTGCAGCTGCATTCGTGCTTCCTGGAATTTCAGCAGCATCTCTTGCAATGATGGGAGCATTAGCAGGATTCTTGATCTTCAATGCTCACCCGGCAAAAATATTCATGGGAGATACAGGTTCACTTGCGTTAGGCGGATTTGTAGTAAGCATGGCGCTTATGTTAAAGATGCCAATCTTCCTTATTTTCTTTGCATTTATTTATCTGATTGAAATTTGTTCAGTAATCCTTCAGGTTGGATATTTTAAACTGACTCACGGAAAGAGAATTTTCAGAATGACACCAATTCACCATCATTTCGAACTTGGCGGATGGTCAGAAAACAAAGTTGTTTTAATTTTCTCTTTTATAACTTTGATTCTTTCGGTTGTTGCTTACATCGCACTTGTTATTGCTCTTTAAATAACAGGAAGGGAAGCCGGACTTAAAAGAAAAAATTTAAATGCTGGTTTTAATTAAAATTTGATTAATGAAATCACAACGAAACGCAAACGAAAAAAATAATGCATACAAATTACCAATGTTCTACGGATTTGACTGGACGTTGGTTTTTGTTGTCTTTGTTATTTTGGTTTTTGGACTTGTAATGCTTTACAGTGCAAGTTCATATTCGGCTCAGTCTGAAGGAAGCGCAAGCTATGCTTATGTTTTAAAACAACTTTTTCCAATAGGATTAGGAATTGTTTTTATGTTTATTATAACTTTTATTCCGCATTCGTTCTGGAAGAAGATTTCAGTTTTTGTTTATATTATAGGTTTGATAGCTGTGCTTCTTGTTAAGACACCTCTTGGAGTAAGTCTTAACGGAGCATCAAGATGGCTCAGAATAGGACCGCTTTCTGTTCAGCCAGCTGAAATTTTAAAGATAGGCGTCATCTTAATAATGGCATATTTAATATGCAAATGGATGAAAAAAATAAATAATATTAAGTATGTTATACTTGTTGCAGCATTTGATTTCATTGCAGCAGGAGCTATTGTACTTATAACGGACGATCTCGGAACGGCAATAATTGTTTTTGCAATGGGATTAATAATGCTCATTGCCTCAAACGTTAAAGCAAGATATATCCTGCTTCTTGTGGGAATTGTTGTTGCAGCAGCAGTAATATTTATGGTTTCAGAGCCTTACAGAATGGACAGAGTAAATGCATGGCTAAATATTGAAGCATATGCAGACTCTGATGGCTTCCAGGTGCTTCAGGGACTTTATGCAATAGGCTCCGGAGGGCTTTTCGGAAAAGGACTTGGAAAGAGTACCCAGAAATTAGGCTATGTGCCTGAATCGCAAAGTGACATGATTTTCACTATCATATGTGAAGAGCTCGGAATTATCGGCGGAATTGTTCTGATTATTTTAATTGTTCTTCTCATATGGAGAATGAAAAAAATATATGATGAGTCAAGAAATCTTTACAGCAAAGTAGTTGTTGCAGGAGTTGCAGGACACATAGCAGTTCAGACAATAATAAATCTTTGCGTTGTAACAAACCTTATTCCAAATACCGGCGTCCCCTTGCCGTTCATCAGTTATGGAGGCACGGCGGTCATGCTGCAGTTAGTTGAAATTGGACTTGTGCTTTCGGTTGCAAGACAAAATGAACTTGAAGAACTTGAAAATCTTCAGTTTGTAAGAAAACCGGAATATGGCTATAGAAGAGGTAATTATTAACAAGGAATTTTTTGCTTATGCAAAGACAGGTTAAGAAAAGAAAAAGAAAAAGAAGAGATTTAAAACCAATAGCAATAATTATTCTTATAGTAGTTGTTGCTGCTGCGGTTTTGTTCCTTACAGGAGTTTTTAAGCTTCCTCAAAAAGAAAGCGAAGAAACAAACAATACTGCAATTGCATACGTTGCATCTGGATCTTCAAATATAATAATAAACACGGATGGAGTAGTAATCGAAAAATCTGCAACCGTCCCTGAAAATACGCCAGAATTTACTGGGCTGGAAGTTAAAAATGCAGAGACAAACTCAGGGCTTGACTGCGAAAATAGCGACGGACTTAGTTATCTTATAAGTGTTGCAAAAAACCTAAAGCAGTATGATATTGTTGCAAGAGAAATTAATATAGATGCAGATTATAATGCGACAGTTTACGTTAATAATGTCAAAATACTTTTAGGCGCAGAAAATAAAACAAGTGAAAAAATAAGAGATTTAAATGATTTCTTTGAGCAAATAAAAGATTTAAGCGGAACTCTTCATATGGAAGAAGTTAATGACAACATTGGCTACACCTTCAAACAGGAAGCAGTAACTGAAACAACTGCAGAAGACACCGAAGGCGTGCAGGAGCAAACAACTGCAGAAGGTGAAACTGTTATTGCTCCAGATGAAACTGAAAATACAGAAGAGACAGAATACGTA
>R19__coassemble_753_pt1 | contig 13288 bp, 10 predicted proteins | sample R19__metabat2_low_PE_008 | metagenome-assembled genome bin R19 | reverse complement strand
GCATCCCTTACAGACGGGGTAGACTGCTCGGGATTTACAATGGCTGTGTATGAAAAATTTGGCTATGAGCTTTCCCATGATTCAGATGTTCAGTCAACTCAAGGGAAACACGTTGAATTAGAAGATGCAAGAGCAGGCGATATTGTTGTTTACGAAGGGCATGTTGCAATGTATATCGGGGATGGACAGATTGTCCATGCTGCAAATTCCGGAGAATGCGTAAAGATTAGCGATGTTAATTATGCGCAGGTCTTAGACGTAAGAAGAATAATTGAATAATTTTAAATTAAGACAGCACCTTAAGCGCAGGTGCTGTCTTTATGTAAACAGGATTTTTATTAAATAAAAAATCTTCAATATTTGGCCTGTATGTGGTACAATATAACTACCAAAAGGAATAGTGTTTTGGGGTACATGAAATTCTTTTTGGAATACTTTAGTGAGAAGGAGTTGATGAACATGAAATTTATCATCACAGGAAGAAACGTCGAAGTGACAGAAAGTCTTAAGTCGGCAATTTATGAAAAGCTTGGTAAACTTGAGAAATTCTTTTCACCTGACACTGAAGCTCATGTGACTTTAAGTGTCGAGAAAAATCGTCAGAAAATAGAGGTTACAATTCCGGTAAAAGGTGGAATAATCCGTGCGGAACAGACAAGCACGGATATGTATGTTTCAATTGACCTTGTTGAAGAGATAATTGAAAATCAGCTTAAGAAATATAAGAGCAAAATTATTGACCGCTATCAGGGAGGAAAACATTTCACACCTGAGTATATCGAAGAAGAATACGAAGATGAGGATGAAATTAAAATCGTTAAATCTAAAAGATTTGATTTTAAGCCAATGGATCCTGAAGAGGCATGCATGCAGATGGAACTCTTAGGACATAACTTCTTTGTTTTCACAAATGCAGATACAAATGAAGTTAATGTAGTCTATAAGAGAAAAGATGATACTTACGGAATTATTGAACCTGAGTATTAAAATATAATAGAAAAAAATAATTAAATAATTTTAACTGGCGCCGGTTTACAAAGGCGCCAGTTTATTGTTATAATACATTTCTGTGAAAAATACACTTTTTTCACAAATTAAGAATAAAATAGCTGAAAAATTATCAGACTGAATAAAGAGGAGATAAAAATGGGTTTTGCAGATAAGTTATTAGGAAATAACAGCGCAAGAGAAATAAAAAAGATAATGCCTAAGGTTAAAGCCATTGAGGCTTTAAGAGATAAGATGATGGCAATGTCTGATGACGAGATGCGTGAAAAAACTGAAGAATTTAAAGAGCGCCTTCAAAATGGAGAAACTTTAGATGATATTTTAGTCGAAGCATATGCACTTGTAAGAGAGGCTGCAAGAAGAGTTCTTAATACAGAACATTACACCTGCCAGCTTATGGGCGGAATCATTCTTCATCAGGGACGTATCTCTGAAATGAAAACAGGTGAAGGTAAAACTCAGACCTGTCTTCTTCCTTCTTACCTTAATGCATTAGAAGGAAAAGGTGTTCATGTCGTAACAGTAAACGACTACCTCGCAAATCGTGATGCTGAGTGGATGGGAGCTGTTCATAGATTTTTAGGTCTTACAGTTGGTGTTGTTTTAAACCAGATGGAGCCTGAAGAAAGACGTGCTGCATATAACTGCGACATTACTTACATAACAAATAATGAATTAGGATTTGATTATCTTCGTGACAACATGGTTGTTAGGCAAGAAGATCTTGTCCAAAGAGATTTGAACTTTGCCATTGTCGATGAGGTTGACTCTATTTTAATCGATGAGGCAAGAACGCCTCTTATCATAAGCGGACAGTCTTCTAAATCAACAAAACTTTATGAACTTTGTGACATCTTAGCTAAGCAGCTTCAAAAAGGTGAAGCAACAGAAGTTTCAAAGATGGACATGATCATGGGCGAAAGAATTGAAGAGACTGGTGATTATGTTGTAAACGAAAAAGAAAAATTCGTAAACCTTACTGAAGAAGGTGTAAGAAAAGTTGAAAAATTCTTCAAGATTGAAAATCTTGCTGATGCAGAAAATCTTGAAATTCAGCATAATATTATTTTAGCACTTCGTGCCCACAGCTTAATGCACAGAGACCAGGACTACGTAGTTAAAGACGATGAAGTTTTAATCGTTGATGAATTTACAGGTCGTATAATGCCTGGACGTCGTTACTCAGATGGTCTTCACCAGGCAATTGAAGCAAAAGAGCATGTAAAGGTTAAACGTGAAAGCAAGACTCTTGCAACAATTACATTCCAGAACTTCTTTAATAAATATAAAAAGAAAGCAGGAATGACAGGTACTGCAAAAACAGAAGAAACAGAGTTCACAAACATCTACAACATGGACGTTGTTGAAATTCCAACAAACCTTCCTGTTGCAAGAAAAGATGAAGAAGATGCTGTTTATAAAACTAAAAAAGAAAAATTCAACGCAGTTGTTAATGAAATAATAGCTGCTCATGAAAAAGGACAGCCTGTCCTTGTTGGTACAATAAATATTGACACTTCAGAACTTATCTCTGGAATGCTTTCAAGAAGAGGAATTAAGCATAATGTCTTAAATGCTAAATTCCATGAGCAGGAAGCTCAGATCGTAGCCGAAGCCGGAAGACATGGTGCAGTAACAATTGCAACTAACATGGCCGGCCGTGGTACTGATATTAAGCTTGATGACGAAGCAAGAGCCGCAGGCGGACTTAAGATTATCGGAACAGAGCGTCATGAATCAAGACGAATCGACAATCAGTTAAGAGGTCGTTCAGGTCGTCAGGGAGATCCGGGAGAATCTAAATTCTATATCTCACTTGAAGATGATGTAATGAGACTTTTCGGTTCTGAAAGAATGATGAGCGTTTTCAATGCTTTGGGAGTTCCTGAAGGTGAAGAAATTCAGCATAAGATGCTTTCTAGTGCAATTGAAAAAGCACAGCAGAAAATAGAAACAAATAACTATGGAATAAGAAAGAACCTCTTAGACTATGATGAAGTCATGAATGAGCAGCGTGAAATTATTTATGCTGAACGTAAGAGAGTTTTGGACGGCGAGAGCATGCATGAGAGTATCTTAGATATGATCGACACTGTAACCTCTAACCTAGTTGATTATCTTATTCCTTCTGATGTTAAGCCGGAAGAGTGGGACATGATAAGCTTTAACGAGCAGTACAGAGCAATCTTCCCTGTTGAAGAGCCTGTATATTTAGATCCTGAAGAACGCTATGCATTAGATAAAGAAAAACTTAAAGAAGAACTTACCGAAAAAGGAAGAGAACTTTATGCTAAAAAAGAAGCAGAGTTTCCAGAGCCTGAGCATTTCACTGAGTTAGAAAGAGTAGTTCTTCTTAAGGTTATTGACCGTCACTGGATGAATCATATCGACGACATGGATCAGCTCCGTCAGGGAATCGGACTTGCAGCTTATGGTCAGAAAAACCCTGTTGTTGAATATAAGATTCAGGGCTTTGACATGTTTAAAGACATGACAGCAAGCATTCAGGAAGATACTGTTAAAGTAATGCTTCATATTAGAATAGAAGAAAAAGTAGAAAGAGAGCAGGTTGCAAAACCAATTGCAACAAACAAAGACGATTCAATTCAGAAAGGACCTAAGACACGTTCTGAAAAGAAAGTTGGAAGAAATGATCCTTGTCCATGTGGCTCAGGTAAAAAATATAAACACTGCTGCGGACGTAACGCTTAAACATGATTATTTTAGACCAGATAAAATATGAATTAAACCAGTATGATTCTCCAATGAAAGAGTTGGAGAATCATTTACTGCGTAAAGAAAAAGAAGATAAAATTTCTGAAATTGAAAAGCTCATGAATGAGCCTGGATTTTGGGATGATTCTAAAAAAAGCGCAGCTCTTATGAAAGAGATGAAAAGTCTGAAAGAAGAAATTTCAGATTTTGATAAAGTTAAAACGGCTTATGACGATTTAAAAGTTCTGATTGAAATGGCCGAGCTTGACGACGAACTTTCTGAAGAAGTTGAAGGGGAGTTTAATTCTTTTAAAAAAGTATTTAATACTTATAAACAGGAAACGCTCCTTTCAGGAGAGTTTGATTCAAACGATGCAATACTTACTCTTCATGCAGGCGCAGGCGGAACTGAAAGCTGCGACTGGGCAAACATGCTTTTTAGAATGTATTCGAGATGGGCAGAAAGACATGGCTTTAAGTGCGAAGTTTTAGACTCGCTTGATGGAGATGAGGCAGGACTTAAATCAGTAACGGTTCAGATTTCAGGAAAGCATGCTTATGGCTACCTTAAATCAGAAAGTGGTGTTCACCGTCTTGTAAGAATTTCTCCTTTTAATGCGGCAGGAAAAAGACAGACGTCTTTTGTAAGCTGCGATGTCATGCCTGACATTGAAGAAGATTTAGATATCGAAGTTAATGATGACGACATCAGAGTTGACACCTACAGAAGTTCTGGTGCCGGAGGCCAGCATATAAACAAGACTTCATCTGCAATAAGAATAACTCATCTCCCAACCGGAATAGTTGTTCAGTGCCAGAATGAAAGAAGCCAGAAGCAAAATAAAGATAAAGCAATGCAGATGCTTAAATCAAAGCTTTATCTTTTAAAACAGGAAGAAAACGCAAAGAACCTTGCTGAAATAAGAGGCGAGGTTTCAGAGATAGGATGGGGAAACCAGATAAGATCTTATGTCCTCCAGCCATATACAATGGTAAAAGACCACAGAACAAATTGCGGAGTTGGAAACGCAAGCGCAGTTTTAGACGGCGATATTGATGATTTTATCAATGAGTATCTTCAGTTTATAAATTAGAAAATAAAGTTGACATTGAATTAGATTCTGATAACATATTGTAATGCGCATTAAATTGTAATTTTATTTTTGTAATCTGATTTCATGGAAAAAGAACCTAAAAATATAAAAAAATATATATCGAGAATTTTAAAGCTGGCAGTCCTTGTATTAGGAGCTGTTCTTATTTATGTTGGTTTGGATTATTTCATTTCAGATGACACTAAGGCAAGGACAAGAGTTAATTATCATGATTTCTACGAAGAAGCTTCTGTGGATACTATTTTCCTTGGACCGTCTCATTCTATTCCGCTTATAGATGCAAACAGACTTACAGAAGATTTAGGAGAGTCTGTTTTTAATCTTTCAAGTAGCAGCCAGTATCTTACAGAATCTTACGCAGCTTTAAAAGATGCATGTGAAAATCAGGATATTAAAAAAGTATATCTTGAAATTTCACCTTCGAGATTTTGCAAAGAAGTAAATTCTGATAAATCTGTAACTATAATTACTGATTATAGTAAATCTATATTCCCTAAAATAGAATTAATAACAGAAAAGTTTGATTCAGATGTTTATCTCTCAGTTGCTTTAAGACTTAGAAGAAATTTTGACCCTTTGGAAATGGTTTCTCTTTCTGATATTAAAAAGATTTATTCTGAAAAAAAGAAAGAGGCCTATAAAAACTATGAAGGAGATAAAAATTATCTTGGACGTGGACAGTGGGCTGGCAATGACAGCATTGCGGTTACTGATGATAATACAATAGCAATTAATAAAGATTCTACAATTATAGATAATTATTCACTTGATGAGATTACTGAACTGCAGGATGGTGCTTTTCGCAACATTATTAATTATTGTAAAAACAATAATATTGAATTAGCTTTTTATGTTACCCCTTATACTCCTTACTATTTACAGGAATTCAAAAACTATGATAAATTTCTTGAATATGTAAGATCAGTGGCAGATGAAAATGGCATAAAGTTGTGGGACTTTAATCTGGCAAAAGAAGAATATCTTGATTTGCCAATGGGAGCGTATTCAAATCTTGACCACGTAAATATGAAGTATAATTCGGAAATTATTGACTTGCTGGAGATGTGCATAGAAAATCCGGATGGAGATTATTTTTATGACAGCCTCAAAGAAAAACAAGAAAATAATACTGCAATTTATGCGATAGGATATACTAATGCATTTATAACTCCAAAAGGCGAATATGAAACGGAAGATGACGCTAAAGGTAAAATTGAAAATGTTAAAGTAGATGTTTCTGCAATTTCAATAGAATCTGTTCCGTGCATAGCAAAAGTATATAAGCTTGACGTTGAAAATGATGACGCTTCTGAATTTGAATATACAGTAGTGGAAGAAGAAAATGGAACAAGTGTTGACGAGTTCACAACAGAGTTCACGCTTCCTTACGATAAAATGAAAACATACTATAAAGTAGAACTTTTGAATCCGGATAACGGAGAAGTTCTCTATGAAACTATAACAAAATTCGACATGGAATAATCAGCAGGAAGGAAATGAGAAAAAGATGGCAATAACCTCATTAGAGTTTTTAGGATTTTGTATTTGTGCAATAATTCTATTTGTCATATTTCCAAAAAAATACAGATGGATAGCTTTACTTATTTCAAGTATAGCTTTTTACATAATTTCAGCAAAAACGCTTATCTTTTTTATGCTGTTTACTTCTGTTACGATTTATCTGGCTGCAAGACTCCTTGATAGCAGAATAAAGCTTTATGACGAAAAACTTAAAGCACCTGATTTAGAAAAACAACAGAAAAAAGCACTTAAGACAGAACTTACTCATAAGAAAAGAGTTATTGTTACAATTGCTTTGATTTTAAATATTGGCATTCTTGTTGTCTTTAAAGTTTTCAATTACTTTACTGCAGCGTTTACAATGATTGCAGGAATTTTTACCGGAGGCTCAGGTGATGCATTAACCTTAATTATTCCTCTTGGAATTTCTTATTATACTTTCTCAACAGTTGGATATCTTCTTGATGTTTATTGGAAAAGATATGAGTGTGAAAAAAATCCTGTTAGATTTTTCCTTTATACGATTTATTTTCCACATATTGTCCAGGGACCTATCTCCCGTTATAACCGTTTAGGAAAAGAGTTAAGAAAGCCAGAACTTCACTTTACATGGAATAACTTTGTTGTTGGAATGGAAAGAATTCTTCTTGGCTGCTTTAAAAAACTTGTCATTGCAGACAGGGCAAGCGTTTTTGTTTCTTCAACTCTTACAGTAGATGGACAAAGCGGATGCATTTATCTGTTGGCAATTATTTTAGATGCAATTCAGATTTATGCTGACTTCTCGGGATATATGGATATTGTCTGCGGTGTATCAAAAATGTTTGATGTTGAGCTTGAAGAAAACTTCAATCATCCATTCCTTGCAACGAGTGTACCTGACTTCTGGAGAAGATGGCATATGTCTCTTGGAAGCTGGTTTAAAGATTATGTTTACTATCCGCTCACACTTACAAAGGGCGTAAAAAAACTCAATAAAAATGTGATGGGATGGAAAAGCCCTCACCTTAAAAAGCTTGTTGTAATAATCATTCCTGTTTTAATAACATGGATTTGTACCGGACTTTGGCACGGAACAGGTTACGGCTATTTGATGTGGGGATTCTACTATGGCATTTTAATTGCACTTTCAGTAACCCTAACAGATGTCGTTGATAAATTTAATGAAAAGCTTCATGTTAATAGAGATGCATTTTCTTACAGAATTTTCAGAACAGTAAAAATATTCTGCATTTTCATGGGTGGACGTTTTCTTGGAACGCCAATGAGCTTAGAGCACAGAGGATTTGTAATTAAACAGATATTCACATCATTTAAAGGATTTAACATATTTGATTTTGGCTTGGATGCTAAAAACTTCGCTATTATTATAGTAGGTGTAATTATAATAATTGCCATTGCAGCAATAGAGCAGAAAAAGAATATTTTCGAGTGGTTTAATTCACAGAATAGAATTTTCTGCGCAATTATAATATGGATTTTCTTCTTTGCTGTATTCCTGCTTGGCGTTTATGGCGGAAGCTTTGACACAGGTAATTTTATGTATCAGCAGTATTAAAAAGAGGTGTTGAAAAAATGTTTTTTGAAATAAAAGATTCAGAGAAAAAAGCAATTATTTCAAGTAATGGTAATGAGCTGACCTATTCAGAACTTAAAAAAGCAGTGGAAGAAGTTAAAGAACATTTAGCTTCAAGAAAGCTTGCTTTTTGCCTTTGCGAAAATTCACCGGCAAGTGTTGTTGGGTATCTTGCATGCCTTAACAATAAAACAGTGCCGCTTTTAATAGACAAGAAAATAGATAATGAATTATTATCTCATCTTCTTAGTGTTTATAAGCCAAATTTTGTTTATGCTCCAAAAGAAATTGCGGATAAGTTTTCAGATTATGAAAATGAATTTGACTTCATGAATTACGCGCTTTTAAAAGCAAAAGAAGATTTGGATATAGAAATGGCAGATGACCTTGCTCTACTTCTTACTACATCAGGTTCAACAGGAAGCCCTAAGCTTGTAAGACAGAGCTATAGAAATATTCAGTCAAATGCAGAAGCTATTAAAGAATATCTTAAACTCAATGAAGATGAAAGACCAATAACAACTCTTCCAATGAATTATACTTATGGACTTTCAATAATAAACAGCCACTTAGAAGCGGGAGCAACAATCCTCATGACTGATGAGTCAATGGGAATGAAAGCATTCTGGACTTTCTTTAAGGATAATGAAGCAACCTCATTTGGAGGTGTTCCTTTTACATATGAAATGCTTAAGAAAATCCGTTTCTTTAAGATGAAACTTGATAGCTTAAGATATATGACTCAGGCTGGCGGCAAATTAAGTCCTGAACTTCATAAAGAGTTTGCTAAGTGGTGCGAGGAAAACGGTAAAGAATTTATTGTTATGTATGGCCAGACAGAAGCGACTGCAAGAATGGGATATCTTGAAGGTGCTAAGAGTCTTGAAAAATACGGAAGCATGGGAAAACCTATTCCTGGCGGAAAGTTTAAATTAATAGATGTTAATGAAAATGAGATTACAGAGCCTGAAACAGTAGGCGAGCTTGTTTACATTGGAGATAACGTAACTTTAGGCTATGCAGAAAAAAGAGAAGATTTAGCAAAAGGCGATGAGCGCGGCGGAGTTTTAGTTACCGGAGACATGGCAAAATTTGATGAGGATGGCTATTACTACATTGTCGGACGTAAGAAAAGATTTTTAAAGATTTTTGGAAACAGAGTTAACTTAGATGAAATAGATCGTCTTATCAAAACCAATTTTGAAGATTTAGACTGTGCATCAACAGGCGTTGATGATCACATGAAGACTTACATAACAAAAGAAGAATCAATAGCAGAAGTCAGACAGTGGCTTGCCCAGACAACTCACTTAAGTGAAACTGCATTTGAAGTTTTCTTTATTGAAGAAATACCTAAAAATGAATCAGGTAAAGTTCTTTACAAAGAGCTTCCTGTTGACTAAGATATTAGAAAAGAAATAAAGGAGAATAAAGATGGATAAAGTTATTGAAATTTTAAGCAGCTTAAGAACAGATGTTGATTTTGAGACAGCAACAGAGCTTGTAACTGGAAAAATTTTAGACTCAATTGCAATCACTTCTTTAATTGCAATGCTTGAAGAAGAGTTCGATATTGAAATCGGCATGGAATATATGGAGAACGAAAACTTTGACTCAGCAGAAGCTATCTGGAATATGGTACAGGAATTAGAGGATGAGTAAAAAGGCATTTGAAAATGCAATAGACCTTCCGTTTTATATTCAGGGTGAAAATGAACCGCTGCTAATGATTCATGGAATTATTAGCAGCGCGGATTTTTTTAATGGGATTTCAGACTGCCTGAAAAAAGATTTTAAAATGATCTCTTATGACAGAAGGGGATATGGTTTAAGCGAACAAGAGAATATCAAAGACTTTACAGTTTCTTCGCAGGCAGAAGATGCTGCAAAAATTCTTTCTGAAAATGTGAAAGAACCTGCCTGGATTTTTGGAAACAGTGCAGGAGGCTTAATTGCAATCGAGCTTGCTTTGAAATATCCTGAACTTGTAAGGGGCTTGATTTTAATGGAACCGTCACTTGCTTTTGACGATGAATCGAAAACAATGATTGCTGAATGGAACAGCGAGCTGAATGGTTATGTTCAGGCTAAAAAAATCAAAAAGGCACTTCCTGCTTTCTCAAGAGTAATAGGAAATGAAAACGAGAAAAAAGAAAGTGTTACGCTCTCTGAAATGAAGCAAACATACAAAAATCTTTCGAATTTTATGTTCGGAGAATTAAATGAAGTTCAGAATTATCGCCCGGAAAAGACAGATGTTAAGAGTATGGATGTACCGGTTGTTATTTATGTAACTGAAGATGGGGTAGAAAGCATTTTTGCAAAAACGTCTCTTAACGGAGCGAAAGAATTAGAATGGAAAGTTGAAATGATTCCAGGATATCATAATACTGTAAAAGAAAATCCTTTGGAAATTTCAAAATATATTAAAAAAACTATTGATGAAATGAGGGAACTTTAGTGGAAAGAAGTGCTAAATTTGATAATGTGAAATTCTTTCTTATAGCATGCGTTGTTCTTGGACATTTGGGCAATAGATTTGCAGATTACAGCACAACGGTTGCAGCGGCGCAGTTTTGGATTTATCTATTCCACATGCCGGCATTTATTTTTGTCGCCGGACTATTTTCAAAAAGAACTGTTAATGAAGCTAAATGGGGAAAAGTTGTTCCTTATATTTTCATATATTTAGGAATGGAACTTCTTAATTTCATTATTGAGATGATTCGTTTTGGTGAGGTTACAGATTTCAATATTTTATATGAAAACGGAATCCCATGGTATGCATTAGGAATGTTCTGGTGGCTTGCTGTTGCAATTCTTGTTAGGAAAGTAAAACCTGCATATGTTTTAGTTGCTGCAATAATATTGGCATTATTTGTTGGGTATCTTCCAGAAATCAATGAATTTTTATGTTTGAGAAGAGCGGTAATTTTCTTCCCGTTTTTCTATACGGGCTATCTTATTGACCATAAAAAACTGCTTCAGATACTTTCAAAATGGACGGTCAGAATTGCTAGCATTGTTTTAATAATTGTAACGATTGCCATATCATTCCTTAAAATCGATGAACTTAGCCCATGGCGAAATCTTTTCAGAGGCATTTCAACTTATATGAACATAAAAGTAGATGCTGATTATGCATGGGGATTTTTATGGAGAATTGTTGCATATATAATTTCGTTTGCATTGGTTCTTGCAATAATTTCAGTCATGCCGTCATTTAAATCTTATATATCAACGGTTGGAAAGAAAACATTGGCTGTTTACTTCTTCCACGGCAGAGTTATTGCAGTAAGCCTAGCGGTCATACCGGGATTTAAAGCATGGATAATTGATTCTAATACAGCAGTCATCTGTATTTTATTCACTATTGCAATAGTGTTCTTCTCGTCGCTTCCATGCTTCGACTGGGTTGTAAAGAAAATCATGACTGTGCCAGAAAAAATTCCGGCAAAGTCTAAAGCATGATTTTGATTTTAAAATTAATATGAAATGATTAAGGCGCAGATATTTTAAAATGTCTATGCGCCTTAAAATTTTAAAAGGGTGTTAAAAAAATTAAATAGTAGAGAATAACCTATTGAAATTAAAGAGGTATCTGTGTTAATATACTAACTTAATTTGAGAGGTTTTAATTAAAAAGATTATTTAAAACTAAAACTGATAAAAAGCTTTGAGTTTTTAAAATTAAAAAGGTGGAAAAATAAATGATAAAAATTGCGGTATTAGGATATGGAACAATTGGATCTGGTGTTGTTGAAGCATTAGAAAAAAATAAAGAAGTTGTAAGCAGAAATGCCGGTACTGAAGTTGAGGTTAAATATGTTTTAGACTTGAGAGATTTCCCAGGCGACCCAATTCAGGAAAAGGTTGTTCATGATTACAATATTATTTTAAATGATCCTGAAATTGATATTGTTGTTGAAGTAATGGGCGGAGTTGACTTTGCATATAGCTGTGTTAAATCAGCACTTGAAGCTGGAAAGTCTGCAGTAACTTCTAACAAGGCTTTAGTTGCAGCAAAAGGTCCAGAACTTATAAAGCTTGCAAAAGACAATAATGTTAACTTCCTTTTCGAAGCTTCAGTAGGCGGAGGAATTCCAATTATCCGTCCAATCTTAAACAGTCTTACTGTTGATAACATCTACCAGATTACAGGTATCTTAAATGGAACAACAAACTTCATTCTTACTAAAATGTATAATGAAGGAAGTTCATTTGATGAGGTATTAAAAGAAGCTCAGGCGTTAGGATATGCAGAAGCGGATCCTAGTGCTGATGTTGATGGATTTGATGCCGCAAGAAAAATTGCAATCTTATCAAGTCTTATATATGGAAAGAATGTTAACTTTGAAGAACTTTCTGTTGAAGGAATCAGAGAGATTACTGCAGCAGACATGGCTTATTCAAAATACATTGAAAAGAAAATCAAACTTCTTGCTATTACTTACATTATAGATGGAGAAATTTACTCAGAGGTTGCACCTCATATGATCGGAAAAGAAAACATGCTCTATAATGTTGATGATGTAATGAACGGAATTGAAACTAAGGGCGATCTCTTAGGTGATACAATGTTCTATGGAGCAGGCGCAGGAAAGCTTCCTACAGCATCTGCTGTTGTTGCTGATATTATCGATGAAATTAATCATCTTCATACAAACAATAAAATCAACTGGGATTCAGAATCAGTTGTTTTGGCAGACAGAGGAAAACATCAGAGCAAATTCTTTGTGCGTGCAGATAAGGATGTTTCAGATCTTAAAACAATGTTTAACATCGAGCAGCTTATTTCACTTCCTGACTATCCGGATGAATATGCAATTGTTACAGAAGAGATGACTTTTGATGAGTTCTATGGAAAGATTGATGGTTTGAATGGCGTAAGACAGATTATTCAGGTTAAATAAAATTTATTTTATAAATAATTTACAGAGGGAGAAAAAATGTTAGTAGTTAAAAAATTCGGAGGCACATCAGTTGGAACTCCGGAGAGAATTAAGAATGTTGCACGTCGCTGTGTGGAAGAGTACAAAAAAGGAAACGATGTTGTTGTAGTTCTTTCAGCAATGGGCGATTCAACAGACGATCTTTTAGCTCTTGCAAAACAGGTTTCTGACAAACCTATTAAAAGAGAAATGGACATGCTCCTTGCAACAGGTGAGCAGGTTTCAGTTGCTCTTTGCTCAATGGCAGTCGCTGACATGGGTGTACCTGTAGTAAGCCTTAATGCTTTCCAGGTTGCAATGAGAACAAACAGCCGCTACGGAAATGCAAGACTTAAAAGAATTGACAGCGGAAGAATTAGAGCAGAACTTAACAACCACAAGATGGTTTTCTATACAGGTTT
>R19__coassemble_740_pt1 | contig 13450 bp, 12 predicted proteins | sample R19__metabat2_low_PE_008 | metagenome-assembled genome bin R19 | reverse complement strand
CTTTTAAAAGCTTTCCGTCTTCATAAGTCAAAACAACGGTAAGCCCATCAAGTTTCCATGAAAGAAGTCCTTTCTGGTCGCCTAAAAATTCTGCTAAGGCACCTGGCTCCTTTGTTTTATCAAGAGAAAGCATTGGCTGGGCATGGGCTTCTTTAACTAATTCTTTTGAAACCTCAAAGCCAACATTCTGCGTCGGAGAATTAGAAAGAATAAGTCCTGTCTCTTCTTCTAAAGAAACAAGTTCATCATAAAGCGCGTCATACTCAAAATTAGACATTATTTCAATGTCTTCTGAATAATAAGCCTTTGAAGCTTTATTTAATATTTCAACTAAATATTTTATTCTCTCGTTCTTTTCCATTTCAGATTAAGCTTCAATATCTTTTAAAAGCTTTTCTATCTCTCCTTTGGTAACGTTTCTATAATGACCTTCCGGAATGTTACCAAGTTTTATGTTCATCACTCTTACTCTTTCAAGGTCTAAAACCCTGTAGCCTAATGTTTCGCACATCCTTCTTATCTGGCGGTTCAGCCCTTGAGTTAGAATTATTGTAAATGTATCTTTTCCAGTCTGCGTAATTTTACACTGCCTTGTTTTAACTTTTAATTCTTTAAGATAAATGCCTTCCTGCATCTGTTTTAAAAATTCTTTTGTGACCGGCTTATTAACTTTTACGTTATATTCTTTTTCGTGATAATTTATTGATTTTAAAATTCCGTTTACAATCTCTCCTGTGTTTGTAAGAAGAATAAGGCCTCTTGAATTTTTATCGAGCCTTCCAATCGGATAGATTAATTCTTTATAATTTATAAAATCAATAATATTATCCGGATTATCTTTTGCTGTTGTGCACTCTATTCCTTTTGGCTTATTAAACGCAATTAAAATAAGCTCTGTTTTTCTTTTTAAAACCTGTCCGTCAATTACGACCTCATCTTCAGGCATTACTTTCGTTCCAAGCGCGGCTTCTTCTCCATTGATTTTCACTTTACCTTCTTCAATTAAAACATCCGCTTTTTTTCTTGAGCAATAACCCGAATCTGCAATAAATTTATTAAGCCTTACAGGTTCATTAAGATTAAATGAGCCAACTGCTTCTTTTGTTAATTTTGTCATCTATTCATCTCTTAAAGTTTTGTCAGTCTGCTTAAAGCTTTTATTTGATTTCTTTACAGGAATTCCTATTGTCCTGTTTGTATATTCACCACTGATTAAGTCAAACTCTGCACCGCTATATGGTGCGCTTGTTGTAAAGCCATACTCTTCGTTTAAAAGTTTTGCATAGCTGTCTGTTACTTCGTTTTCGCCATGGTTAATAAATACCATCTTTGGTTTTTCTTTAAAATGAGTTATCCAGTCAATAAGGCCGTTCATGTCAGCGTGGCCGGATTTTCCTTCCATTCTTGCAATCTCTGCCCTGCAGATTATTTCATCTCCGAAAAGCTTTATTTTATCTGCGCCGTCAACCAATAATCTTCCTGTCGTTCCGAATGCCTGGTAGCCAACAAAAAGAATCATGCATTCCTCTCTCCAGAGATTATATTTAAGATGGTGTCTTATTCTTCCTGCCTCGCACATTCCTGATGCAGAGATAATTACTTTTGGTTCTTTATTGTAATTAATCTGCATTGATTCTTCTTTATCAACAGAAAGCGTAACGCCCGGACTCATTATCGGATTTATGCCTTCGTTTAACAGCTTTTGAGTTTCCTCGTCAAAACAGCTGTTGTCACACTGAAGGAAAATTGCAGTTGCCTCATTTGCAAGAGGGCTGTCTACATAGACTTTAAAATCATCATGATTTTTAACAAGTCCTTTTTGTTTTATTTCTCTTATGAAATAGAGAATCTCCTGGGTGCGTCCTATTGCGAAAGAAGGAATTACAAGGTTTCCACCTCTGTCTAAAACTTTCTGAATGCAGTTTGCTAAAAACTGGACATTTCCTTCGGCAGGTTTTTTATGAACTCTGTCGCCATATGTTGATTCTTCTATGACATAATCTGCTTCATCAATATAGTTAGGATTTTTTATGAGTGGCTGGTCAACATTTCCGATATCTCCTGAGAAGACTACTTTTCTTTCTTCTTCTCCTTCAGTAAGATAAACTTCTATGCTTGCCGAACCTAAAAGATGGCCTGCGTCAACAAAATTAATTTCAACGCCTTCATCAACTTCAATTCTCTGATTGTAAGCAACTGGTCTTAAGTGGCTTATTGCAAGTTCTGCATCTTCTACTGTATAGACAGGCTCAATCAGGGGCCTTCCGGCACGCTCATTTTTTCTGTTTTTCCATTCAACTTCGCTTTCCTGAATGTGGGCACTGTCTTTAAGCATTATCGAACAAAGATTGCATGTTGCTTCGCTTGCATAAACGAGGCCCTTATAGCCATTCTTAAAAAGAAGTGGTATGTTTCCGGAATGATCAATATGTGCGTGTGTTAAAAGGACAAAATCAATGTCGCCCGGATTTACCGGCAATTTCTGGTTTTCAAAGATATCTTCACCTTGTTCCATTCCGCAGTCAACAAGTCCGTACTTTCCATTGATTTTAATCAAAGTACAGCTTCCTGTAACCTCATGAGCTGCCCCAAGAAATACTAATTTCATTTTGCCACTCCTTTCATTTAATAAGGATTACTAAATTTAATGCACTTAAAATTAAGTCTTTAAATTTTTATTTATCAAGCTTTGCGTTTGCTTTCTTTAAAAACTTTTCTCCGTAAATAACAAAGCGCTCGTGATAAGCCTCGCCTATAGGTCCTTTTTCGTCATATGCTTTTGCTTCAAAAACAAGTCTTCTTCCATCAACCTCTGTTAAAGTGCTTTCTACCCAGACTTTCATTCCTATTGGAGTTGCTGCTGTGTGCTTTATATTAACAACAGTTCCAACTGTTCCCTCGTCGCCTTCTAAATATTCATTTATTGATTTAAGGCATGTATTTTCAACAAGTGCACAAAGAAAAGGTGTTCCAAAAACCGGAAGGTCACCTGAGCCTAAAGACTCTGCTGTGTTTTCAAAAGCAACTAAAACTTCCTGTCTTCCTGTTACACCTGGCTTAATTTCTTTCATGATAAAATCCTCGCTTTATATTTAAATATAACTATACATAATTATTATATTAAACATATATATCAATAGATTTAATCCGCTATTACATTTTTAATACGATTTTATTAAGCATTTTTTAAGCACTTTTCTTCTTAAAGTTTATGTTCAGAAGAACAAGTGCAAAAAGAATCAGAGCGATTCCTAAGATTTTAATAAATGACGTGCTGTCGCCATAAAATACCATTCCGATTACTGCTCCAATCAAAGGTTCAACGCATGCCAAAACCTGGGCAACGCTTGGATCTAATCTTCTAAGTCCCCATGTAAAGAAGAAGTACGGAAGTGCTGTGCAAATGATTCCAATTCCTAAGCAGTACCAGATTGATACAGGATTTGCCACGACCTTTTCTATAAGGTCTGCAGGTTTCCCTAGCGGAATTGAACCGATGAATGCAAGAACAAAAGTCCAGAAGCAAACTGTTTCTATTTCATATTTTTTAAATGCTATCTTAGAAAAGATTGAGTAAAGCGAATAGAAAAATCCGGAAAGGATTCCTATTAAAACAATCATGAACGGTGCCTTATAGGAACCTCCTAAAAATCCCGTTACCATGAAACATCCTAAGATTGTAACAACTAAGGCAACTATTTTCTTTGCTGTGATTTTCTCTTTAAAGAAAATGGCCGAAATAACCATTACAAAAATCGGAGCTGTATTTAAAAGAGTTACGGCAATAGAGCTTTCGCCTTTTACCGCAACATAAAAGAACATTACATTAAAAATAACAACGGAAACAATTCCTGTAAGCGCAAACATCCAGATGTCTTTAATGTCTATTTTAAGCTTATCTCTGTCAAAAATAAAAAGATAAAGGCCAAAAAGAACAGCTGCAATAAACATCCGTATTAAAGATATCTGCATTGAATCAAAGCCATATCTGTCAAGATTTATTACAAAGACGTTTATAACTCCCCAGAGCACGCCTGAAAATAAGACATATGCTGCTGCCTTGCCATTAAGCTTTCCGCCTGCTGTTTCCATTTTTAACCTTTTTTATTCCTTTAAACCTTATTTTCGCATTAAAGCCATCGCTTATACGATGGCTTTAAATTTAATTTTAATTTTTATTAAATCAATTATCTATATGCCTGAAGTGTTGGAGTTGTTTCAATCTTAAGTGGTGTTTCAACTCCGGCCTGAGTAGTTACCGTATAACTAATAGTTACCGGTGAAAGCGACTCAAGCATAAGCGATTTATTATATCCAACTTCCAAGCCCTCATAAGTGCCTTCAGTAATTGTCATTCCGTCACTTGTTACAAAGTTAGAAATTGTTCCGCCCGCAGGTGCAAAGAAGTAAACATATCCTTCAATTGCGCCTCCATAGGTACCAGTTATATAGGTTCCTGCGTTCATCTCATCTTCTGTAATCATGTTTTCAAGAGTGACTGTAATATTATAAGATTTTGAACCGTCTACATTTGTTATAGGGTCGCTCATCTCAGTATTTATGTCAAGGAACCATCCAAGTTTACTTGGATCAGAGAAGTCAAAATATACTCCCGCAACAGGATTGTTTGGATCATCATTCAACGCTCCTGTAATTCCAATTGCCTTTGTCGCTGCAGTTCCTGTTACTGAATTAAGCGAAATTATTATAGTTCTGTCTAATGCTCCGTCAGAAAGAATCTGGAAGTAATCTGTAATGTTTGATGGAGAAAAGTCATCCATCAGGTTTGAAAGAACAAGCTTTGCAGTTTCTGAGAAAAGCTCGTCAACCTTGTCGTTCGATTCTACAGACTCTTCGCTATAAACATCAGACTGAAGGTATTTATAGTAGAAGTCATGCTGAAGGATTCTTGTCGCATTTTCTCCTGTAAGGATAGTGCCATCTGAAAGCTTAACATCACCCATCGTTCCTAAAAGCTTTTGGATGATAACTGGCGTCATTGCGATAACACCGTCTGCATATTCACCATGCATGTTGTAATAAGCCTCTTCCCAGATATGGGCCACTTTATCAAAGTTAGGGTTATAACATGCATCATGAGCCCAGTTTTTATACATAGTTCCAAAAAGAGTTGTTTCTTCATCTGTAATATCAGCTGATTCAAGATTCTGAGGTTGGAACATAGAAAGAACAGGGTTAAAGTCTCCTACTTTAAGATAACCGTTTTTAATAGTAATCGTTCCAACTGAACCCGGGAATCCTCCTGAGGCTCTGATTTCTGCTGAGTTCTGGGCAACTAAAAGATAAAGTTTATCTTCGCCGTCTCCTAAGATCTCTTCAATCAGCGGAATATAATCATTTATTATTTCGTACTGATCAATTGCCTCTGAAAATTTAGCTGCATATTTTTCAATAGTTCCGTTTTTATCAATTGAAAGATGAACAGTATTTAATCTATCTGAAATGCTTATAAGCTCAGGCGCTATTTCCTCTAAGAAGTCCATGTAAGATCTAATGAGCTTAACGTTAAATCCTTTTTTTCTCTTAAGCTTTGAAAGTGGTTCTTCTTTAAGCTTTGCAAGCAGTGGATTAACGACCTGGTCTATTGATTCATCAATAATATCTAAGACATCTCCTACCTGGGTTATGTCAGAGCCAAGCACAGGTATTTTAGATGCAAGAGTAATAAGTGGATCATCTAATTCGGTTCTGAGTATCGAAACGTCTTTAGAAACATTTTCGATTGACTCAGACGCTCCATCTACGTCCATTTCTTTAACATATCCTAAAGCGCCATTTAAGTCGTCTGCCATTTCATAAGCTGTTGATTTAAGGTTCTGGACTTTGCTAAGTCCAACTGCTCCTATTGCAATTATTGCAGCAACAATAACCGCAATAATTATAAGAAAGATAGTAAGGCCTTTCCTTTTTTTCTTTTTAGGCTTTGTTGAGTAATTGCCATCCTCATCAAAATAGCCTTGCGTAACTTTTGAACTTCTGCTCGAAAAATTATCAAAGCTTTCATAGTCATAGTCGTAGTCATCATCAAGCTTATCTTCATCAGTTCTTGTAAGGTGAAGATCGCTTTCGCTGAAAGGCTTTACTTCATCATCATTATTCTTTGATTTTGGTGTATATTGAGCCATATAACTCTCCTATTATTTTTTCGTAATCTTAGTAATTTTACTCTTTTAAAAAAACAAAGGCAATACTTTACACACTTATTTCATACTTTCGACACATTTGTAAAAATTGAAAGCCAGAGGCGTTTAATAACCTCTGGCTTTTTTAGTTGATGTTTTGTTTGCTCCCGCAAGGCATCCCCCAAACGTAATGCCTCGCTAAAAGTCGCTCGGCATTATTTGGTGCCCCCTTGCTCGCGCAAACCAAAAATCAAATTATAAATTTCAGTTTATTCAACTTCCTCGTATTCGATTACCTCTGGTGAAACAGGACCCTCAAGGGTAAGTTTGCCGAGCTTACCGCATTTTGGACACGCTCCAAAGTCAGAGCCGAATTCTGCGATAAGGTCAGTTGCATATCTGAATTTTTTGCCACAATCTTCACATGTGTAGCACATGTACTGAGCTCCCCAAGTCATAGTAAGCTCCTTTCTTATAATTATGGACCGGAAAAAATCCGGTCCATATTACTATCAGTTATAGTGATAATTATTTGTTGTATGGTGCAAGATTAAGGATCTGACGAGCCTCATCTGGAGTAGCTGGCTCTTTACCAAATAATTTGATAGCGTCAACTGCTCTTCTTACTAACTGCATGTTGCTTTCAGCAAGCTGTCCTTTTGCGAAAAGAACATTGTCTTCCATACCAACACGGATTCCGCCGCCAAGTGCAACTGCTCCGTAAAGGATTTCCATAGCTGAATGACCAACACCGAAGCATGACCATGTGAAGTTTCCTTTACCTACTAATTCTTCAGCTGTTTCTTTCATGAATACTAAGTTCTTCATTGTACCAGCGATTCCGTTTGCACAACCCATGCAGAACTGGAAGTGTACAGGAGTCTTAAGAACACCTTTTTTGATGTAGTAAGCAGCGTTTCCGATCATACCTGGATCGAAAGCTTCGATTTCTGGCTTTGTTCCAACTTCCTGGAATAAATAACCACAGTCTTCAAGGAACTTAGGTGTGTTGAGGAATAATCCGCTGTTTAACCAGTTCATTGAACCACAGTCATATGAAGCCATTTCTGGTTTTAATTCTTTAACGTGAGCAACACGGATTTCATCGTCTGCGTGGATGTCACCTGATGTTGTAAGGTTAAGAATGATGTCACAGTCTTCATGAGCTTTGATAAGTTCAACTGTCTTTTTGAATTTAACAGGATCCATTGCTCCGTTACCTTCATCATCTCTCATATGAAGATGAGCGATAGCTGCTCCTTCTTTCCAGCATGCATAAACTTCTTCAGCAATCTCTTCTGGCTCCATTGGAACGTTTGGATTGTCTTTCTTCTTTGGCCATGCACCTGTAGGAGCTACAGTTACAATTGTTTTGTTTCTCATTGCTTTTGCATCTAACATTTTTGTTTTCCTCCAATACTTTAATTTAAGCTTAAATCAAAATTTTGTTAAAATTTTGTTCTAAAATATTATATCATCTACTTCACTATTTTCAAGGTTTTATCTTTACATTTTTTAAATAGTTTTCAACTTTTTCAAAAACTATTCATCAATCATGTGAACGAAAAGTCCGCTTTCAAGCTTTGGCTCAAACCATGTTGATTTAGGAGGCATGAGGCGACCTGCATCAGTTACTCCAAAAAGCTCTTTCATTGATGTCGGGTAAAGAGCAAATGCAAGAACGCTGTCCTCTTTACATCTTTTTTCAAGTTCTTTAAGTCCTCTTATTCCGCCAACAAAATCAATTCTTGAATCTTTTTTAGGATCTTCAATTCCTAAGATAGGCTCTAAAACATTATTCTGAAGAATTGAGCAGTCAAGCCCGTCAACAGGATCATCAACCATAAGTTCATCATGTGCTTTAAGCTCATACCACTTTCCATCGAGGTACATGTCGAAAACACCTTTTTCTTTTGGTCCGTAAAATTCTGTTTCTAATGAGAATTTATCTGCAAAATTATCTTCAAGTTCAGAAATTTCGAACATTGGTTTTAAGGCTTCAATAAAGTCTTCCTTGCTCAGGCCATTTAATTCTTTGATTACTCTGTTATAAGGAAGAATCTTAAGCTGGTTGTCCGGAAAAGCAACTGCAAGAATGTAGTTAAATTCTTCGTTTCCGTCATAGCCTGGTTTTGATTTTCTTCTCATTTTAGCAACCGATGCTGCGGAAGCGCATCTATGATGTCCGTCTGCAATATAAACTGCATCAAGCTTTCCAAATGCTTTTGTTATCTGGTCAACTAAATTTCTGTCCTCAACCTTCCATGCTTCCTGGCGCACGCCGTCAGGTGTTTCAAAATCATAAACTGGCTCATCTTCAGTAATTTTTTCAATTAGCTCTGAAATAGCCTTTTTTTCTTTATAAGCAAGAAAAACAAGACCTGTATGCGCGCCTGTTACGTCGATATGAGTTGTTCTGTCTAACTCTTTATCTACTCTTGTCTTTTCATGTTTTTTAATTACATCATTTTCATAATCATCAACAGAAAATCCAGCCACAAGTCCTGTCTGGCTTCTTCCATTCATTGTTAATCTGTAGATATAATAATTTTCTGTTTTGTCCTGAACTAAAACTCCTTTTTTAATTTCTCCTAAAAGAAGATTTTTTGCTTTTTCATAAACTTCTTTTGAGTAAGGATCTGTTCCAATTGGAAAAGCTGTTTCAGAACGAACAACTTTCAAAAAAGAATTTGGATTAGCATCAACGATTTCTCTTGCTTCCTTTTCAGAAAAAACGTCATAAGGAAGAGTTGCTACTTCTTTAACAAATTCCTTTTTAGGCCTTACAGCCTTAAACGGTTTAATTTTTGCCATTTTTGTTACCTCATTTCACTCCGAATAAATTAAAAAAGACTTTCCCGCCTAAAAAGACAGGAAAGCCTTAAATTCTGATTAAAGAGCTCTTATTTTAAGTGCTCCTTCAATTGCGTTAAGTTCAGCTAAGAGTTCATCATTTGCTTCACCTTCTAACTCAAAAAGTGAATAAGCAAATTCTCCTCTTGCAGCTGTTTCCATCTCTTTAACGCCTGCTTTTGCTTTTATAATATCGCAGAAAGCTTTTGCTTCTACCTGTGCTTTATGGCAGATTGCAATTCTTGCTGCCTTCTTTTCGCCAAGGCTTACTGCCGGATAGTTAACTGAGTTTCTGATATTTCCGTTTTCCATGAAATCTGAAATTTCAGCTACTGCCATGATTGCGCAGTTGTCTTCTGATTCTTCTGTTGAAGCTCCAAGATGCGGAATAATAATTGCATTTGGCATTGCGTTATTTCCTTTTGTTGGGAAGTCGCAAACATATTTTCTTACTTTTCCTGATTCTAAAGCTTCTGTCATGTCAGCTTCGTTTACGAGAGTATCTCTTGCTGCGTTTACGATAACAACTCCGTCTTTCATCTGAGCGATGAAATCTTTGTTAACCATTCCTTTTGTTGAATCAAGTGCAGGAATATGAAGAGTAATGAAATCTGCATCTTTAATAATGTCTTCATTGCTTGAGCCAATTTCAACCTGTGGGTCAAGATTTGCTTTAGCAGCTTCTGAAAGGAATGCGTCATATCCTTTAACTTTCATTCCAAGGCCTACGCATGCATTAGCAACTTTTACGCCAATAGCGCCAAGTCCTACTACTGCGATAGTTTTTCCGAAGATTTCATTTCCAACGAATTTTTTCTTTTCTTTTTCTGCTAATGCTGCGATATCTTCGTTTCCGGCTTCTGATTTAACCCAGCCGATTCCTCCGATAATATCACGTACGCTTGCGATAAGCGAGAAAAGAACTAATTCTTTAACACCGTTTGCATTTGCACCAGGAGTGTTGAAAACAACAATTCCGTCTTCAGCACATCTGTCTAATGGAATATTGTTTACGCCTGCGCCTGCTCTTGCAATTGCTACAAGCTCTTTATCAAACTGCATCTCATGCATTTTAGCACTTCTTACTAAAATGATTTCTGATGCATCTGTTTCTTCAACTTTCTGATACTGATCTGAAAATCCATCAAGTCCAATTTTAGCGATTGGGTTTAAGCATTTATATTTAAACATTTTTTGCCTTCTTTCTTTAAGCATTCTCTTCTTCGAATTTCTTCATGAAGTTAACTAATTTTTCAACACCTTCGTATGGCATTGCATTATAGATACTTGCTCTCATTCCGCCAACTGTTCTGTGGCCCTTAAGTGAAACAAGTCCTTCTGCTGTTGCTTCTTTAATGAATTTAGCATTAAGTTCTTCTGAATCTGTAACGAAAGGTACGTTCATGAGTGAACGGCTTCCTTTTTCAACTGTTCCGTGGAACATCTTGCTCTGATCAAGATAGTCGTAAAGAAGTTTAGCTTTCTTTTCGTTTCTTTCTTTCATTGCTTCAAGGCCGCCCATTGCTTTGATCCATTTGAAGACTTTACCGCAGATATAAATTCCATATGCAGGTGGTGTGTTGTAAAGTGAATCTTTGTCTGCATGTATTTTATATTTAAGCATTGTTGGTGTTCCTTCAACAACATCTTCAGTGATTAAATCTTTTCTGATAATAACTACTACAACGCCTGCAGGTCCGATATTCTTCTGAGCGCCTGCAAAGATTAAGCCGTATTTAGAAACATCACATGGCTCTGAAAGGAACATTGAGCTCTGGTCTGCTACTAAAACTTTTCCTTTTGTATTTGGAAGCTCTGGGAACTTTGTTCCGTAGATTGTATTATTTTCACAGATATAAACATAATCTGCATCTTCGCTTACAGGAAGGTCTGAGCAATCTGGAATATAAGAGAAAGTCTTGTCTTCTGATGAAGCAATCTTATTTGCTGTTCCGAAAATCTGTGCTTCCTGATAAGCTTTCTTAGCCCACTGTCCTGTTACGATGTAATCTGCAACTTTGTTTTTCATAAGGTTCATTGGAACCATTGCAAACTGAGTGTTTCCACCACCCTGTAAGAAAAGGATTTCGTAGTCATCTGGAATGTTCATAAGGTCTTTAAGATCCTGTTTTGCTTCAGCTAAGATTTTTTCAAAATCTTTGCTTCTATGAGACATTTCCATTACACTCATGCCGCATCCGCAGTCTAACATTTCATCAGCTGCTTCTTTGAGTACTTCTTCTGGTAATACTGCAGGTCCTGCAGAAAAATTGTAAACTCTTGCCATTTTTGTTTCTCCCTATTTCTTAAAAATTTTATCTATCTTACGTCAATAAATAATTGATTTCAAGTGTTATTTGCTGATATTTTCAGCTTTTCATTTAAAAAGAGGTTGTTGTCTTAACAACAACCTCTAAATAACTTTTCTAAATTACTTTTAGCTGTTTTTATGAAGCTTATTTTTCAGGTTTGTCTTCGTCAGAAGTGAGCATTAATTCTTCTTCAACTTTTTCTGTTTCTTTAGCTTCTTCTGCTCTTAAAGCTGCTTCTTCTTCAGCCTGCTCTGCTTTTTCGAAAAATTTCTTCTTTGACTGAGCACTCTGCTGAGCTGGTGCTGCACCAGTGTTTGCGCCGCCTGCTTTTTCAACCTGTGAAATAGCTGCTTTTGCCATTGGAATTCTGCAGTTTTTGTTGTTACCGAATTCAACGATTACTGTGTCAGGTGTAACAGAAACGATTGTTCCGTACATTCCGCTTGTCGTTAATACGCTGTCGCCAGGTGCCATTGAGTTCTGTGTGTCCTGAGCTTTCTGTTTCTGTTTTCTCTGAGGTCTTACCATGATGAAATAGATAAATACTACAAAGATAACGATGTAGATTACTATTACATACCAGCTTGAACCACTTTCAGCATTTGTACTTCCTGAAACTCCGGCTCCTAAACAACTACTTAAAAGTAAATCAGTTATGTTCATTCTTTAATTCCTCCACTAGGTTTAACTCATTATTCTCCCTGTTTAAACCCTAATATTTTGTTTTCCCTATACTTTTCAAATTCGTTTTTTAAAATAGCTTCGCGGGATTCGCTAACCATTTTATTATAAAAATACAAATTATGCAAGACGCAAAGTCGCATTCCTAACATTTCTTTTGCCTTTAAAAGATGCCTTATATAGCCCCTTGAATAATGTCTGCATGTCGGGCAGTTACATCCTTCTTCAATTGGTCTCTTATCTAATTCAAATTTAGCATTAAAAAGTTTTAGCTTTCCGTGATTTGTGTAGACATGTCCATGGCGTCCGTTTCTTGAAGGGTAGACACAGTCGAAGAAATCTACTCCTCTTGCTATTGCTTCTAAAATGTTTTCAGGCGTTCCAACTCCCATCAAATAAGTCGGCTTATCTTTTGGAAGATGAGGTACTGTAACATCTAAGATATGATACATTTCCTCATGGCTCTCACCTACTGCAAGTCCTCCTATCGCATAGCCATCAAGGTCCATTTCTTTTATCTCTTCTGCATGGTCAATTCTTATGTCATCAAAACACGCGCCCTGATTAATTGCAAAAAGAAGCTGCTCTTTGTTTATCGTATCTTCTAAACCATTAAGCCTTGCCATTTCGTTCTTACATCTTAAAAGCCATCTCGTTGTTCTTTGGACACTATCTTCAACATATTTTCTTTCTGCTTTGCTTGAAGGACATTCATCAAAAGCCATTGCGATAGTTGACGCAAGGTTTGACTGAATCTGAATGCTTTCTTCAGGTCCCATGAAAATTTTTCTTCCATCTACATGGGAATGAAAATTTACGCCTTCTTCTGTTATTTTTCTTAAGGATGCAAGTGAGAAAACCTGAAAGCCACCCGAATCAGTAAGAATTGGTTTATGCCAGTTCATGAATTCATGAAGGCCTCCCATTTTTTTAACTACTTCGTCGCCAGGTCTTACATGAAGGTGATAGGTGTTCGAAAGCTCTATCTGTGTTCCAAGATCTTCAAGGTCAACTGATGATACCGCACCTTTAATTGCGGCCGCAGTTCCGACATTCATGAAAACTGGCGTTTTTACAGTTCCATGAACTGTTTCAAAAGTAGCCGCCTTTGCATTTTTGTCTATGTTGTCAATGGTATATTTTGCCATTTTAAAATTCTTTCTATATATAATGTTTATTCTGATTACAGTTTAATATTTAACAACTAGCTTTGCGCCCTTTGCAACGATTTTGTAAATCGGTCCGCCAAGCTTTTTGTTTACATTTTTAATTTCTTCTCTTATCTTAATTTTCTGAGGGCAATGTTCTTCACATTTTCCACAGCCTATGCAATTGTTTGCTGCAGTAGAAGTTTTTCTTAATGCCGTACACATGATATATTCTTTCATTCCTGTGTACCAGCCATCTGTATAAAGTCTGTTATAAGCTGAAAACGAGCCAGGTATATCTACGTTTTTAGGG
>R19__coassemble_732_pt1 | contig 13529 bp, 10 predicted proteins | sample R19__metabat2_low_PE_008 | metagenome-assembled genome bin R19 | reverse complement strand
CTCAACTGCCTCAACGCCGTCCCAGACATGCTCAACCTTCATGCCAGTTTCTCCGAGAATTTCCATCGCAATCTCAGCATTTAGTTCATTATCCTCGGCAAGCAGACAACAGTAACCTGAAAGATCCATCTGTTCCAGACTCTGCAGTGGAGAAGATGAAGCTTCATCATTATGACCGTCTCCTACAAGCTCTTCAAAGACATGTTCCATTCTGGATCTAAAGAGTGGCTTGCTGATAAAAGCGTTAACCCCTGCCTCTCTGGCCTCTGTTTCGATATCAGTCCAGTCGTAGGCAGACAGAATGATGATAGGTATGTCATTTCCGATTTGAGCACGAATGGCTTTTGCCGTTTCTACGCCGTCCATGCCCGGCATCTTCCAGTCAAGAATAACCGCGTTATAATCCTGCCCTGCTTCATGATGCCTAACAACATGGTCAAGTGCTGCTTCTCCGGAAAGTACGCCATCTGCCTTCATCCCCATTCCTTCAAGAATATCAACAGCAGACTCCATGCTCATTTCATCGTCATCAGCCACTAAAACTGACATATCAGCAAACTTTTTATTAGCCATATCATCAGCATCCTGAAGCTTCAGGAAGATATTAACTGTAAATGTAGAGCCCTCGTTCAGCTTACTCTCAACCTTAATATCACCGCCCATCATGTTTACGATATTCTTTGTTATCGGCATGCCAAGTCCGGTACCTTGAGTCTTGCTAATGCGTCCGTCCTCAGCACGGGTAAACGGTTCAAAGATTTGTTCGAGATATTCCTCAGACATGCCAATGCCGTTATCCTGAAATACAAATTCATAACAGCCGACCTTTTCCTGATTGCACGGAATCTCACGGATATTCAGATTAATCTTTCCGCCGCTAGGTGTGTATTTAACTGCGTTGCTCATCAGGTTAACAAAGGCTTGCTGAATATGCAGGGAATCTCCAATAACCAGCTCGTGTTCTACCTTCTGAATATTGACTGTCAGCTCATGCTGGTGTTCCTCAATCTGTGGACGGACCATCGTAATAAGATTGTCAATCAAATCGGAGAGATTAAATTCCTCCTCTATGAGAGACACCTTTCCTGATTCAATCTTGCTCATGTCTAAGACTTCATTAATTAACGAGAGCAAATGACGGCTGGCTGTCGTAATTTTTGTCAGACTGTCCTGAACCCTCTCCTTATCATCAATATGAGCGGCTGCGATGGCAGTCATGCCAATAATGCCATTCATAGGTGTTCGTATATCATGGGACATAGTCTGCAGGAAGTCACTCTTAGCACGATTTGCCGCCTCAGCAGCATCATAGGCCTCCTGAAGTGCATGCTGTGTCTCAAGTTCTTTCTTAATCATCTGTGTGATATTACGGATTCCGACTACAAAATAAACAGCTTCATCATCCGCCTTAAATCTGGCAATATTCAGTTGTCCATGGGAATTTTTCATCCCATCTATCTGTCTGTAATTGACAGAATAAATGCCTGTCTCCGGCACCACCTCATCCATATAAGATATCGTGCATGCCTGATACATCTTTTCCCTATCTTCCGGGACCACACAGGTATCAATATAGTGGCGCAGTCCCTCTTCAGCATTATCATGCTGAACAGCAAAAGCGTTACTCAAGGCATTGGCGCGGATTACACGAAATGTATTTGTCTTGGCATTTAAGAGAAACAGGGAAGCATATTCAGAGCTCAAAGCACTTATTACACCAAGAGTTTCATGTTCCTGATGAAGTTTTTCCATCTCCTCTCTTACCTGTACATCAACATCATAGTGATAACCACGATGAAAAAAGCCGCCCTCTACCTTTTCAGCAGTTCCGCCGCAACGAACATATCGCTCTCCCTTTGTCGGATGTATCCAGAGATATGTATTTTCATCCATAAAGCCCTGTTGCATTTTTTCAACACTTGCAAGTACGGACTCCACCGCTTCCGGTTTAATATGAGAAAACCATGCCTCATAAGTTTCTTCAGGAGAAAGATTTTCTTTTTCAACGCCTAGAAGTTCTGCCATCTTGTCATCAACGAGCATGCGAGGCTCCTGCCCCTCAATCATTTCGATGCTCCATATTCCCATATTTGCAGACGCAATGATTTCACGAATCTCGGACATTTCTTTCTGATGAGACAATTCATTACGTTTCTGATTATCGATGTCCTGACATCCGTAGATCAAATGCTGCACAGTGCCATCTTCTGCCCGATCGACAACCATGAAAACTCCCATGAACCAGCAATCGGCCGCATCACTATAAAACACTCTGGTCGAGGTTGCATTGCTCTTTAGTTCTGCAAGTATAGTTTCAGGCTGAAGCCACTCATTCAATTCCTGATGATAATCAGCTGCTACGGACGCCGTCACATTGGCACGCAAAAATTCAAAGGCGTTCTCACATTTTTCAATGCCTTCCACATATTCATTCGTACTGATAATTCGATAGTTTTCGGATGGCATGTCGATATAAATACTAAAATTGAATACTTTTCCGACACCTTCAATAATCTTCAGATATTCATCTTTTTCATGCTCTGCTGTAACCTCACGGTAGCAGCCCATGTAGACTTCCAGCGATCCGTCCTTTCGACGCACGAAACTTCCCGCACCAGTTACCCATATAATGCTTCCGTCTTTCTTTCTCATGCGATAGGTTGCATGAGAAATATCAGGCAGCGTCCGATGATTCTTTACAGAATCCCAGAATAATTTCACAATAATATCTTTTTCTTCCGGCACAAGAGTTTTGACCCAGCTGTCAAATTCGTTAGGCAAATCCTCCAAGCCATCATAACCCAGCATTTTTCTGGTGCCGTCGGTGAATTCAAAGGATATCATCTGCTCATTTTCATCAAATCTGCAGATGTACATTCCCGCATCAAAGCCCTTGGCAAACATTTCTTCCCGAAGCTGCGCAATGTGATATTTCTCGTTCGCAACAGCCGCGCGACGGTTCACTTCTTCAATCAGGCTTTTTTGATCTGCAGGATATTCATCCGGATTCAGAGGTTCAAATGCAATTCCTGAGATCGTACTTTCTTCAAAATTACAGGAGACAGCATCCATTCCTTTAATCGACAGTCTTCCTTCTGACATATTTTTCCCTTTCCAAAAGTTTATCTATTTCAATTTAAAACAACGACATAGTATTTTCAGTATTACTTTATTCTAAGCAAGACGAAGCAATTCCATCTGATATGATTTATCATTTCTGTTTCGATTCATCCACCATCATTGATGCATTAAGGCTGATCATATCAGAGTTACGTACAATCATCTTCATCAAATCAATCGCATTTTCCGGATTAAGCGAAATAAATCTGTGCTGGCTTTCTCTTGGAATTTTCATGATAAGAGAATCTTCATAAGCAACGATTGTGATTCGTTCCTTTTTCCCTACAAGACTTCCCATTTCCCCAAAGCAATTACCGTTGACAAGAACTCCAAGAAGATATTCGTCATCCTTCCCATAATTCAGATATGCACAACATTTTCCTTCAATGATTTTATACAGTTCGGAATTATCCTGGCCTTCTTTCATAATAACATCACCAGCTGCATATCTGCAAACGGGCATTTCCTGGTACTGGTAAGTATTTTCCACTGCATGAACAAGATTTTGAATAAGCTCATTATATGGTGTACTGATATTATATAATTTTGCCTGTTCTACAACATAACCATTAATGCAGTCAATCTCTGTCTTTCGTGCATTCATTACATCCTGTGACATTGATGAAAATCCGGTTGATACCCTTTCACAGGTTTTATGCACCATAGTCAGAATGTCATAGTAAGAAAAGTTTTGTCCGCTAGCCTTTGCCACATCGACTGCTTCACATATAAGCTTTTCCATAAAATACCATGAATTGCCATTGCTGATACAGGCGCCAATCGGGGCACGTGCGATTGCTGTAAAGCTGTTGATTGAAAGATTCACAAAAAGTTTTTCCCATACAAGGTGGCGGATGTTATCAGATTCTTCTACTTCGAATCCAGCCAAACTAAGCGTATGAACAATTGGCTCAGCAGAAACTTCATCAACATTTGCCCCAATATATGTAATGCCGGATCCTGAATGCCTGACGCTTCCATTTCCTAAGTTTACACAATTATGCTTTGTTGTTCCTATAAAGATCTGCTCTTTTGAACAGTATTTTTCAAGCTTTGCCGCATTTCCTCCGCCATTTTGAAGCGTCAGCACAAGTGTCTTTTCTGAAATGATATGCCTGTTAAGCATCATGGCATCATCTGTTGCCATAGTTTTCGTAAGTACAATCAGCAGGTCAACGGTTTCTGTATATTGGCCTGAAACATATGCCGATATGCTATCTTTATAATGATTACAGCTTTTATCAGGTTCATAAACTGTAATACCATATTTATTTATTTCGTCTGCTTGTTCTTTACGATGGCAAAGCATGATAACTTCATTATTTTTGCTTATGCCAGCTCCAAACAAGCATCCCATTGCTCCAGTGCCAAGAATTGCAGCTTTCATTTTATAATTCTCCTAATCCAAAACCCACTAATTAAATTTTCTCTGATTATATATTGGTACAAGTCACCATGAAGTCTAGACATATTTTGTAAGTTTTATTTTTATTATTATATAGAAAATAATATTGCTTTTCAATTAAGTATTTGGGTGACAAACGGGTACGTCACCACGGGTCGCCTGCCGGTGTCCACAGGACGCCTGCCGGTGCCCACAGGACGCCTGACGGTGCCTGGTGTCACCAAAAAAACTAATAGCTAAATAACTTAACGTAAAATCAGGGGACATTTATATGCCCCCTGATTTTTTATGTTCTTATTTAACCTTAACCGTAATCGTCTTTGTAACGCTTCCTTTCGCATAGTTTCCTTTTGCTTTTGCGGTTATCTTAACTTTAATTTTATAAGTTCCTTTTGGCGTTCCCTTCTTAACAGTAATCTTTCCGGTCTTCTTATTCAGCTTCAGGTACATCTTAGCTTTGCCATAATATTTAGTAACTTTGTAACTTAAAGTTCCCTTCGAATTAACAGTCGCGCCAATTTTAAATGTCTTAGCTTTTTTCTTAACTTTAGCATATTTATAAGTTGCTTTAGTCTTTTTAGTTGTAATTTTAAGTTTCGCAACTGTAACATGCTTGCTGCTAAGTGGTTCATTACAGGTCGCGCATCTTACAACCATGTCATATCCGCCGGCCTTCGTGATAGTGGCCTTATCTAACTTCTCCTTAACTGCAGCCGCAGGGGTGTGACCGGTTGCACTGCCCACATCAATTACTGTTAATGTCTCGCCGCACACTTCACATATTCCTGTCTTTGTACCGTCTTTAGTGCAAGTTGCATCACCATTAGAAACATAGTCTTTAACTGTATGAGCCTGTCCGTTTTCATCTACTGTTCCATCACTGCATACTGTTCCTGCAAAAGAATAGACATCTGAAGAAGAAAGTTTTAATCTCAAAGCAGGGCGCACACCAATATTGTTAGAGTTAACAAGGTATCCCGCATCGTTGACATCACCATCTTCTGTAACATTGGCAGCGTATTCATTATTATATGAAGACGACGAGCGCAACCACCAACGGCTGTTGCCAATAGAGCCTGTGGAAATTGAATTAATTGTTCCCATTGCCTTTGCATATGTGCTGCTTTGTGCTATTCTTTCAGCTTCTCCAGTAAAACCATATTTTACTGCATTATCGCCATCGACATCTGCTTCTGATAAAAGGAAAATCATATCATTAGTACTATTTCCTTCAACTGTATCCTCTTCTTCAGTTACAATTTTTGTCCACTCTATTGCATCCCGTTCATCTTTTGTAAATGCCGTGTATATGAAGGGATTTTCGAAAAGAGGTTGATAACTATTAAGCCAGTCTCTAATTGATGAATCTTTCCATTTTATAGATTTATCTAAAAGGTGATAGGTCTGGTCGTCAAGGACGACATCAGAAAGGAGCAGTGCCACCCCATCATCGTTACTTAACACGCGCCATTTAATAGGGTCATATCTGAAATAATGATATGTAGTAGAAGTTGTAGTTTCCCAATTATAATAAAAATCACTGACTTCAGAAATGCTGTTGTGATATGTCGCATCGTCCACACAAATTCGATGGTATTTTGTGCCGTCAATCGTTGTATCGTTATTGTCGTTCCAGGTTATGTTGTCAGATATTAATTCGTTGTATAGGTCAGCATCTACCACATAGTCTCCAGCTTTCTCCCATAATTTTCTATAGACACCGCTTGTTTCAGCTTTATCTACAATCTCTGTCTGCGGATAGCTTCCGAAGGTAACACAGTCCCATGTTACCTTTTGACCAGATTCCTCAGCACTGTCTTTTTCAATGCACGGGCCAGACAATGTTATTTCTGATTCTGTTGTAGACTCATCTGCCATGACTATGCCAGATGAAAGCGTGCAAGCCATCACAGCTGCCAGAACAACTGATGTTACCTTTCCAAATAATTTCTTTTCCATTTTTAAATTCTCCTTATGGGTATAATCAAATAAAAGGCGCAACACAATAACATATTTAAGAGTCGTTATTGTCCGCACCTCACCTCTTTTACTTTTATGATTTTTAATTATAGCATTATGAGTTTTTCTTAACAATCATTTTTATAAGTGACATTGGGTGATGTACCTATTGTCAGACTTTCTTCCTACATATTTCAACTTTTACCAAATCTACAGGATGCACCTTCCTGCATATTTCGAACTTTGCCATTTCTGCAGGAAGGTTTTTCGATTTTCTTCCTACATATTTCAACTTTTGCCGAATCTGCGGGACGCACCTTCCTGCAGATTTCGAACTTTGCCATTTCTGCGGGATGCTTTTTTGATTTTCATCCCGCATATTTCAATTTCCCTCAAATCTGCAGGATGCACCTTCCTGCAGATTTCGAACTTTGCCATTTCTGCAGGATGCTTTTTTGATTTTCTTCCCCCATATTTCAACTTTCCTCAAATCTGCGGGATGCACCTTCCTGCATATTTCAAACTTTGCCATTTCTGCAGGAAATTTCCATCACAAAAAAATTCACGGGCAATTTCGCCCGTGAACTTGAAAGTAATTTTAAATTGAAATATGGCTAATTTTTTATTCTTCATCAATCAAAACCCAGCTGCCTATGCTATAGTACAGCGGTTTCTTAGATGAAGATACATATACAAGATAACTCTGAGGCGTTGCATCAATATAGTAGGTTTTACCCTTTGCAACAACTTTTACATTGTAGTGGTCCGAGCCAAAAGTTATTCCGGACGGATATCTGGACATCTTGTCATTAATAGCAGATCTTAAGGTTGCCTTATAACCCAACTTCTGACAAACCTTAGCCAAAACTTGTCCTGCGGACCAACAGGTTCCCGATTTAGTAGAAATAACCTTGTCAAGTGAAGTATACTTTGTCGAATATTTAAAATCTCCGCAGGTAAATTTGCTGGAAACTGCTGCCAGTTTTTGAATCACTGACATACCGTTCTTCGCATAATTCTTTGCGATTGCCTTACAATACTGATTTACATAATTCTTGTCTTTTGCAACTATGACCTTGATTGTCTTTGTAATCTTCGTTTTCTTATAGTCTCCTGTTGCACCTGCCGTAATTTGCACCTTCATCTTATAGATTCCAGCTTTAGTTTTCTTTTTAACTTTTACGTATCCAGTCTTCTTAGTAATGCTAAGCTTGCTGCTGCCGGAAATCTTCTTAAAGCTCAAAGTTCCATAGGCGTACGCATATATATTCTGTCTTCTTGCTTTCTTCTTGACATCCGACGCCTTAAACACAAGCAATGGTTCATCCACGCCTATTGTTTGCTCTAATGCCTCAGTCGTTGTTGTATCAGTTGCTGTCGTATCTGCAGTTGTATTTATATATGTTTCCGATGCAAATACCGTATCTGCCGAAAGCAGCATCACAAGCACAAGAACAAGAACAATTGATCTTTTACAAATTGAAAGAATTGTTTTTTTCATACATTTCTCCTTTATCTACTATTGTAACGTTTGTCTTTTAATTTTCTCCTACCTTTTATTTTAAATAAATTTTGTTCATTTGCAAATTAAATTGCTTACTTTTTATATGCATAAATAAAAGTGAAAATTAATTTTTTTCATCAAATAAAAATCTTCTGAATAGATGCTCCGCTAACCCCAACAAATGCGATAGTTGTGTTTTTGTACCTAATCTATTCAGAAGTTTTGAAAGCAATTATGCTAAATAAAGCTAATATTGCCGATTTTTTACGATAAATCTTCTGAATAGATGCTCCGCCAACCCCAACAAATGCGATAGTTGTGTTTTTGCACATAATCTATTCAGAAGTTTTGAAAGTAATTCAGTTTAAAATAAGTCATATGCATCTGATAACAGATAATTATTCTTAAGCCTCTTCCCCGGCATATTTATTGCCGGGGTGTTCAGGCACATTTTCCCCAAGAACGAGAATAAGCGTTTCTCTGTTTCTAAAGTAAATATTCATAAAATGCTTGCTGCCATATTCTTTGACAAGTTTTTTTGCTTTTGCAATATTTAGTTTGTCACTTTTTACAAGCTTTCCGTCTTTGGTCACGAGGACCATCATTTCCTCCTGTTTCAAGAGATTGAAAATATTCTCTGTTTTCGATACGTAGTTATCTACTCTTGTTATGTCAAGTCTTACCTTTCGTCCATATTCTTTGCTTTGTTTTAATACTTCGTTGATATCTTTCATGTTTTTCTCCAATCTGGTCGTCTGACCGAAAATTAATTTATTACTTTCGTTACACCAGCTCTTCTTGGCACGCTCGCCGCTTCTCTTTAAAAGCGGGTCATGGCGAATGCTTCCCCAAAGATGCTGCACATTTTCAGCGCAACAAAATAGCTGATTACATTTGGACGCAGTTATAGCGCGTTCAAATATAATCAGCTTTTAAATTTTTAATATTCGATTTCCCAGATGGGAATGTCATCTTATCATTATGGTGACAAAACGTCAATATTATATAGAATTATTTTTATCAACCTTTCTCCCCGTAAGACCGCTAGGACAGCCATTTCGCTTACCTGATCCTTGCCAGGCTTGCATCTATATATTTCTCTTAATTGCTTTTGCTTACATAATATTTATGTGAAATAAAATTTAAAATTTAACTTTTTGTTTGAAAAAATTAATTTATGCAATAAAAAACCGCCATACCTTTCGGTACGGCGGTAGATGGTGATGAATCAGATTAGTAATTCCCACTATTATATCTTCTGCGCACTTCATTAATTACATACTCGACTTCGTAGTCCGTCAAATCGCCTCTGTCAATGCGCACATCCAGGTTTCCATTTCTTACCTGCTCGAGGCTTTCCTCGATTTTTTCATCAACCTGCATGCTCCTAATAACCGCATGCCCGCAATCAAAATTATCTTCGTCAAACATATGAATCATACTAATACCTCTCACAATTTTTGCCATATGCGGCATTTTTTCTCGCTTACACACCAACACTTTTTAATTTTCCATCTTAAATCGAACAAACGCGCAAACTATTATTGCCACGATACACAACAAAACCATTCCAATATAAAGTACATACATATCTTTATTAATTAAAATTTCATCTCTATCTTCTTTAACAATCATATATAAAGAAAAAACAAGCCATGCCACAGCCAAGATAGCAAAAACAATCAGGCCGGGTGCTATGTTAAATAAAAATATAGAAATTCCCACACAAATCAGAGCCGTCACGACCAACAGTAAAATTATACTAATCCGCTCTTCATAAAAGCTAGTTTTCTCATCGCCATCAATAAACTTTGCTTCATACTTCGAGTTTCTCTGTCGCTCAGCCTTTTTTATGCGTTCATAATCTTCCCACGCCTCATCACAATTCTCAATAATATCCCAGTCTCGGCATGCTTCTTCGCTCATGCTTAACTTTCCATCGTGGTCGAAGTCATATAACTCATCCAGACTATTAAGTTCTTCATCTTCATCATGCATTGTATTTCCCCTATGTGTATTCTGTTGGTTTGAAAAATTTTTCAGTCTAAACTTCTATACAAAAAACTTTATTAAAACATTTCACTATTTTTTAATCTTAAATATCAATATGCAAAGATTTAATTAGCGCATGCACTGTATCCTGGCCATCCAGACATGTGTCGGTTAAATACCCCTTTTCTTTATCCCAGTTTGCTAAGCCTCTGTAGTAAAACAATTTTTTAGAGTCTTCAATTATGAATGGAACAATGCTGTGCTTCAAACATTCTTTCAGCGCAATTAAACGCCCAACTCTTCCGTTTCCATCCTGAAATGGATGAATTTTTTCAAAGCGGGCATGAAATTCAATGATGTCATAAATCACAATTTCATTCTTTGCATGATAATCTTTCAAAAGCCGCTTTATATCCCCAGACACATTCTCAGGATCAGAGGTCTCTAATCCGCCTACCATGTTTGCTCTTTTTTTATAATCACCCACAGCAAACCACGGAAGCGATGCATCCTTTGTATCGTGCTTAATAATATAATGTAAATGTTTTATTATATCTTCAGAAAGCTCTTCTTCTGCCACATCAATACAATAATCAATGGCACGAAAATGATGCACTGTTTCTAAAATATCATCAATTGGAATTCCCTCTTCTGCCCCAATTGTTCGTGTCTCAAAAATCAACCTGGTCTGGTCTTCAGTAAGAGTGCTTCCTTCAATATGATTTGAATTATAAGTCATTCTGACCTGGAGCTCATGATAAAGTCCGCCGGGCATTTTAGACTCCCTTTCCTCTCTTAATCTTTGGAGAAAAGGATTATCCGATATGATTTCATATAAATCCTCCGGCTTACATGAAAGAAAGTCTGCAATCTTCCCTAACACAATTGGAGAGAGCCTTTCACCTTTTGCAATCTTTGCAATTGTACGCGATGAAATCCCAAGCATATTTCCCATCTCGGATTTCAAAACATTTTTTTCTGCAAGTTTTGAAAGCAATTTGTCATACCTAACCATATCTTTACTTTATCTCCTTAAAGCAGCATTAATCTTTACTCTATTATATGTTGAGCCTTGCAAAAAGTAAAGATTTTAGGTGACACTGGGCACCGATAGGCTATCCGCGGTGACGTACCCCATTGTCAACTTTTCAGCTGCCATAAAAATCTACTTCTCATCCACAACCTGAAATATGAAAAATTTCAAATAATAACTTTCGTCCGCTGCCCAGAGGATTGGGTGGTCCGGCCCCTGCGTCTTAAACTCTATTTGGCGCAAGCGCTTATGCGTCGCCTTGGCCGCCTCCTTCACTGTCTTTGTAAGCAGCTCCTGCGTCATAAAGTGCGAGCACGAGCAGGTCGCAAAATATCCGCCATCTTTTACAAGCTTCAGGCCCTTCATATTAATTTCGCGGTAGCCCTTGATGGCATTTTTTGTAGCTTCTCTTGATTTAGTAAATGCAGGCGGATCAAGAATAACCACATCATACATCTCGCCCGCCGCAAAAAGTTTCGGAAGTTCATCTAAAACATTTGCACAGCGAAATTTCACTCTGCCAGACATCCCATTAAGCCTTGCATTTTCAGCTGCCTGCTCAACCGCAAACTCTGATATGTCAAGTCCTGTAACGTCAGCTGCTCCACCCACGCCGGCGTTCAATGCAAATGTTCCCATATGCGTAAAGCAGTCTAAAACTTTCTTGCCCTTGCTAAGCTTCTGAATCGCCAGGCGGTTATATTTTTGGTCTAAGAAAAATCCAGTCTTCTGACCGTTCACCACATCAACAAGATAATGCACGCCATTTTCCATAATTTCAATCGGTTTTTCGACGTCAAACTCTGGACCGATAAATCCTTTATGGCGGCTAAGACCTTCCTTAATCCGTTCCTTCGCATCGCTTCGCTCATATACGCCGCGAATTTTGATGCCGTCTTTTTCAAGTTCGGTTTTCAGAAGCTCTACTATCGTTTCCTTCATCTGCTCCATGCCAAGCGTCAAGGATTCCACGACCAGCACATCCTGATATTTATCAATTGTAATTCCCGGCAGAAAATCTGCTTCGCCGAATATGATGCGGCAACAGTTAAGGTCCGGGTTTTTAGTCACTCCGATGCCAGAAGAAAGAAGCTGCCTCTCCTTATCGCTCAAAAGTTCAAGCCTCATTCCTCCGCCCATTACATTTTTTCTGTAATCCCAGGCATTGGCCACTCTCATCCTCAGAAAATCTTCATCAATTAAAACATCTTTTTTTCTAGTCAGCATCCGAACGCGAATTTTTGAATTCTGATTTATGTAGCCCTTGCCCATTGGATAGCCATCGAAATCAACAACCGACACTATCTCTCCATTTTTAAAGCGGCCTTTAATAGTGTCGATTTCATTATCAAAAATCCAGGCACCGCCTGCTTTTATAGTTCGGCCCTCGCCTTTTTTAAGCGTTACTATGGACAAATTTTCAGGTTCAAAATTTTTCATGATTTCCCTTTCATTCAATAGGCTTACTCAACTTTCTCAAAGTCCAGCGCCTCGCGTCTCAAATCATCTCGGCTCACTCAACTTTCTCAAAGTCCGACGCTGGATGCTTGCAGAGTGGGCATATAAAATCTTCCGGAAGCTCATCTCCAACATATTCATATCCGCAGATTCTGCAGCGCCAGATTGTCTTTCCTTCTTCAGTCTTTCCGACTGCCTCAGGCTTTGGTTTAATATTGTCCATATAATACTGATATGTCACAGAAGGCGCGTCGCTTAAAACTTCCATGCCAATCACTTCTCCCACGAACATTGTATGCGAACCTAAGTCAATCTCCTTATCAACGCGGACCGAAATATATGCATTCGTCCCCTCTGTTATATAGTACAAATAATTTTCTGCTCTCTTGCAATTAGAAAAACCAGAAAACTTGTCAACGTCCCTGCCACTTTGAAATCCAAAATGCTTGAACAAATCAAACGTGGCATCCTCGCTTATAACAGAAACATTAAACAAGCCCGTCTTCATGATCATGTCATGAGTGTAGTTAGCCTTATTTACGCATACGCTAATCTGGTTCGGCTCGGACGCCGCCTGAATTGCCGTGTTTATAATGCAGCCATTATCTTTATCGCCCAGCTTAGCCGTAATAACAAACAATCCATAACTAAGCTTGTACATAGCTTTCTTATCCATTTGATTCCCTCCGTCTTTACACCCCTTTAATATTCACACTTTCATTTTACAGCATGCCAAATTTATTTGCCACTTTATTTAAAAACAACATTGCGCTTCTAGTCATACAAAAGTAACGATCTTGATTTTTTACATAGAGCATTAAATTCCTGCTCTTATGTAAATTTTTATTTTCATTTTTTACATAGAGTCTTAAAATTCAACTCTTATGTAAATTTTCAACTTCATTTTTTACATAGAGCATTAAATTCCTGCTCTTATGTAAATTTTTATTTCCATTTTTTACATAGAGTCTTAAAATTCGACTCTTATGTAAATTTTCATTTCCATTTTTTACATAGAGTCTTAAAATTCAACTCTTATGTAAATTTTCAACTTCATT
>R19__coassemble_708_pt1 | contig 13801 bp, 14 predicted proteins | sample R19__metabat2_low_PE_008 | metagenome-assembled genome bin R19 | reverse complement strand
AAGCGGCGTCTTAGCTGCTGTAAGCATCATTGCCTCTGTTAATGTTATTCCTGAAATATTTATGCATTTTCCATTGTTATAAGCATCAATTGCCTCATTTACTGAATTTTCAGGAATTTCCACAGAGTTAACTCTTGTCGTTCTTCTGTAAAGATATGTTCCGTCAAGATTAACAACACATCCTGTCAGGTCATAGGCCTTCTCAATTGCCGTTGCAGGCGATGATTCAAGTGAGACAAGTTTTCCTTTAGCATAAACTAAAAACTTATTATTTGAGTCGACCATGCTTGAAATTCCCGCAATTTCTCTTGATGAGAACGTTGTATCTGTTTTGCTTTCGATTACAAGAGTGTCAGCTGAACTGCATGAGGTAGGAAGGGTTAAAACATAAACTCTTTCGTTAAGCTCTTCTGAATCTGCCTCAAGCTTTGTCTCCGGATATTCTTCCTGGTCTGTTGCAAAAATAGTAAATGGGTCTGTTGCAACATACTTTGATTTAGAACTTCTTACTCTTGTAATTACTACTCTGTTCTGCTCCTGCTGGCCTTCGATAAAATAGTATCCATCTTCGCCTTTTTCATCCTGCAGGGCGGCATTTATGTCGATTGTATAAATCTTATCCATTAAGAGATACTCTTTTTCATTTGATTCATAAAGATTTCCGATAGTACCTTCGCCATAAACAATGTCATCATCTAAAAAGCCAATTACCTTAACTGCCTTTCCTTCACCGGCTTCTTTAGAGCATTCTTTTTCTTCTTCCATGTTAAGAACATTTATTTTTTCAGCATCATTTTCAAGGCCACCCTCCTGCCATGCAATAAGCTTATGGTCAGGTGAAACCTTGTAAGTTCCTTCTTTTAAGCCTTCGGCTATGCATTCTGCCTCATTTGTTTCAGGATTAACTGAATAGATTTTTCCGTCAAGCAGGATGTAAAGATATCCGCTTGTGTTCATGTAACAAAGATCACCAACGCTTTTTTCAAGAACCGCAAAAGGAACGTCTGATGAAATAAACGCCTGCTCTGTTACCTGTTCATCTTCTCTTGAATAATTATAAAGTCCAATTCCTGATTCACCTTTGTGAAGGCCTCTGTTCATGTAACCGTAAACTAAGAATTTTACATCGCCGTTATCGCTTACAGAAACAATATTTATGTCGTGCTGGTCATAAACCTGTCTTGGGTCAAGCTTATCAGAAACAAAATTAAACAAAGTTCTCAACTCTTTTGTTTTTGTGTTCATGAGATAAAGCGACTTATTTACAACAAAAGCAGTGTTTGTTCCGTCAGGACTGCAGAAAGTTTCAGCAGAAGCAGTTGACGAAACGCCTAAATCTATTGTGCTGTTTGTTATAGTATTACTTTCAGGATCAAAGATTTCATTTGCTGTTCTTTCATAATCAAGAAGATAGGTTCCTGTTGTATCAATACGGGTTCTGAAATATTCAGATGCCATGAAATATTCTGTTTCTCCATCGCTGTTCGTGCTTGAAACCTGATAGTCCACTCTGAAGAATGCAAGATTATTGTCTATGTCTACCAAATTATAAACACAAGGAATAGTCTCTACAGGAGCTAAATTTCCCCAGCTTATGTAATCTATTGACATGTCTAAATTTACAAATCCTAAATTATCATTAGCGGTATTAGTTCCCTTTTTATACCCAGAAAAAGCCTCATTGCATGTCTCGTAGTCATATGTGCTTTCATGAAGCGTCTTAACTAATGCAAAATGCTCCGCTAATGAAGGAATAGTTTCTTTCATTATTCTTGTGTAGTAATATGCATCAAAAGAAAGATTCTGTGAAAGGTGGATTTCCATCACATATTCTTTTCCTTCTTCTATTATGTTATCAACCGGAACGGTTGCAGAAATCGTATTTTCATCCACAGTCTCAATGTTTATTATGTCTGCTTCCTGAATAAGGCTGTTTTCTGAAAGATCATAAATCTTGAACGTCATGTCTTTTATGTCCTGACCATATGTCTGAATCTGAATATTCATGTCATATGTATCAGAAAGAACGCAGATAGTGTCTCTTACATACGAAAGATTCATTTCCTTTGAATTTCCGTACATCTTATTTATCTGCTCGCCGTTATATTCATATGTTACTGTTGGAAGCATTTCATCATCCATTGAGCTGTATTTTGTTGTGTCCTGATTTGAACTAATTCCATTAAACACAACAAGACCTACAATAACGATAACGATAACGATTATTGCGACTATAATAAACGTTATCCTTTTTCGTTCTTTTATAGATCTTCTCTCGGATGCGTATTTTTCATATGCTGCTTTTCTTTTAAAACTCATAGCGATTTATTATATAACGAAAGGGCGCTTGTTTCAAGCGCCCTTAAGTCTTTTAATTTTGGTTTTAAGACAATCTTAAGCTGTAGCTTCGTCTCTTTGAGAATAGCCATGTGCCTCCTCTAAGATCATGTCTTTTACCTTCATGAGTCGTGTCTGGTTTCCACGTTCGTTCTCATCAAGTTTCATTCTGATGTAACGAATTGTTAATTCTAACTGTGGAATCTTAACGTACTCTAACGCATTTACTCTACGTCTTGTTCTTTCAAGTTCTGCTGCAAGCATCTGTGCTTCTTTTTCCTTTGCAGCTAATTCAAGCATCAAAGGAAAAGCTTCAGACAATGCTGCGATAGCAGAATCTAACTCTCCTGATGTGTTAGCATAACCATAAGGATAGATATCTGTCTCATCATCTGCAGTTGTGTGGAAATCGAAGACTGGAACATCAACACTCATCATGTTCTTTCCAGTTACATCTAATTCTACGCCCTGCTTAGGGAACATCAAACATTCCTGGAGAACTTCAGAACTCATAACAGCTGCGGCGATGTCAAAGCTTGCATAAACTTCTGCAAGTTTCGCTTCTACCTTGTCTCTTAATTCCTTATTCTCTCTAGCAAGTTCAATAAATCCCTTCATAAGCTCATCTCTTTTATCTTTTAAAAGCTTATGACCACGTACAGATGTTTTCAGACGCGCCTTTAAGGTTGTAAGCATCATTCGAGTAGGATTTACATTTAATCTTTCCATAAATTTGTCCTTTTACTTTACTAATTTTAATGATGCTTATTTAGCGTCATAGTACTCATCAAGATATGCATCCTTGATACGTTTAAGTTCTGATCTTGGCATCATTCTTAAGAGATCCCAGCCAAGGTCTAATGTCTCGATAATTGAACGGTCTGTTTCGTATCCCTGAGATACATAGCGCTGTTCAAATTCCTGTGAGAACTTAGCATACAGAAGGTCTGTCTCTGAAAGAGCAGATTCACCAAGGATAGCAACAAGCTCTAAGTTTTCTTTACCTTTAGCATAGCATGCGAACAACTGGTTCATTGTATCTGCATGGTCGCCTCTTGTCTTTCCATCACCGATACCTTTATCTTTCAGACGAGAAAGTGAAGGAAGAACATCGATAGGTGGCTTAAGTCCTTTACGATAAAGTTCACGTGAAAGGATAATCTGTCCCTCTGTGATGTATCCTGTAAGGTCAGGGATTGGATGAGTCTTGTCATCTTCAGGCATTGTAAGGATAGGAATCATTGTGATTGATCCATCAAAACCTTTCTTACGACCAGCTCTTTCATAAAGTGTTGCAAGGTCAGTGTAAAGATATCCAGGATATCCACGACGACCAGGAACTTCCTTTCTAGCTGCAGAAACCTCACGAAGAGCTTCTGCATAGTTTGTGATATCTGTCATGATAACGAGTACGTGCATGCCTAAATCGAATGCAAGGTACTCAGCTGCTGTAAGTGCCATACGAGGTGTAGCAATACGCTCTACGGCAGGGTCATTAGCTAAGTTCATGAACATAACTGTTCTGTCGATAGCACCTGTTCTACGGAAATCACTTGCGAAGAAGTCAGCCTCTTCATGAGTGATACCGATAGCAGCAAATACTACGGCGAAGTTTCCAGCTCCCTCTCCTAAAACCTTAGCCTGACGTGCAATCTGAGCTGCAAGGTCAGCATGTGGAAGACCTGAAGCTGAGAAGATAGGAAGTTTCTGTCCACGTACAAGAGTGTTAAGTCCGTCGATAGCTGATACACCAGTCTCGATGAACTCAGCAGGGTAGTCACGAGCTGCAGGGTTCATTGGAAGTCCGTTGATGTCAAGCATCTTAGTAGGGATAATTTCAGGACCACCATCCTGAGGACGTCCCATACCATCGAACACACGACCAAGCATGTCAGGTGAAACTGCTAATTCTGTACCATGTCCTAAGAATCTAACTACTGCTTCTTTAAGGTTGATGCCGGCAGCGTTTTCGAAAAGCTGTACTAACGCATCATTTCCGTTTAACTCGAGAACTTTTCCAAGTCTCTTTTCGCCGTTTGGAAGAATGATTTCTCCCAACTCGTCATATGTAACGTTTTCTACATCCTTTACAAGCATCAGAGGTCCAACAACTTCTCTGACTGTCTTATATTCTTTAATCATCGAGTTCGCCCTCCTTTACTATTAATTCGGAGATAGATTTGTCGAGGCTGTCCATAAGTCTGTTGTATTCAGCTTCAATGTTTGCTTCCTCAACATATTTAAAACGTCCGATTTCTTCTCTCTGAGGAAGGTCTGCGATCTTGAAGTAGCTTGCGCCCTTGTTGATAGCGTCAACACCTTTCTCATAGAATGTTAAGATTAATTTCAAAAGTTTGTACTGTTTGTCCATTGATGAGTATGTATCTACATCATGGAAAGCGTTCTGGTGAAGGTAGTCCTCACGGATTGACTTACAAACTTCAAGTTTCATTCTGTCTTCGAATGAAAGTGAGTCAACACCAACGAGCTGTACAACTTCGTTTAATTCAGCTTCTTCCTGAAGAAGTGACATTGTCTGAGCTCTCATAGCTGGGAAGTCTTTACCAACATTCTCTTCAAACCATTTACTAAGTCTGTCGATGTAAAGTGAGTATGAACTTAACCAGTTGATAGCTGGGAAATGTCTTGCATAAGCAAGTGATGCATCCAGACACCAGAATACCTTAACGATACGAAGTGTTGCCTGAGATACAGGCTCTGAAATATCACCACCAGGAGGAGAAACGGCACCGATTGCTGAAAGAGCACCAAGTCTTCCTTCCTTTCCTAAAGAAATTGTACGTCCAGCTCTCTCATAGAACTGTGCGATACGTGATGCAAGGTAAGCAGGATAACCTTCTTCACCAGGCATCTCTTCAAGTCTTCCTGACATTTCACGAAGAGCCTCTGCCCAACGGCTTGTTGAGTCAGCCATTAAGGCTACTGAGTAACCCATGTCTCTGAAGTACTCAGCGATTGTAATACCTGTATAAACTGAAGCCTCACGGGCTGCAACAGGCATGTCAGATGTGTTAGCGATAAGAACTGTTCTCTTCATAAGAGGCTCGCCTGTACGAGGGTCTTTAAGTTCTGGGAACTCCATAAGAACGTCTGTCATCTCGTTTCCACGCTCGCCGCAACCGATGTAAACAACGATTTCAGCGTCTGCCCACTTAGCTAACTGATGCTGTACAACTGTTTTTCCTGAACCGAAAGGTCCTGGTACTGCAGCAACACCACCCTTAGCGATAGGGAACATTGTGTCGATAACTCTCTGTCCTGTAACGAGTGGCTCTGTAGGAGTTAATTTCTCTTTATAAGGTCTGCCACGTCTTACAGGCCATTTCTGCATCATTGTGATTTCTTTTGTTTCTCCATCAGCAGTTTTAACCTTACATACAACGTCTTCTACTGTGAAGTCACCTGATTCGATTGATTCAACAGTACCAGCAATTCCATAAGGAATCATGATTCTGTGCTCAACCAAAACTGTTTCCTGAACTGTACCGATGATATCGCCTGCTTCTACAGCTTCGCCAACAGACACCTTAGGTACGAAAGTCCATTTCTTTTCTCTGTTGAGTGCAGGAACTTTGATACCACGAGTGATGTTAGAACCTACCTGCTTAACCATCTCTTCAAGCGGTCTTTGGATACCGTCATACATAGTCTCAATTAAGCCAGGGCCTAATTCAACTGAAAGAGGTGCTCCGGTAGATTCAACAGGTACGCCAGGGCCAATTCCTGCTGTTTCCTCATATACCTGGATGGAAGCCTGATCGCCTCTCATCTCGATAATTTCTCCAACCAATCCCTGCAGACCAACACGGCATACGTCGAACATGTTAGCTTCTTCCATGCCGCTGGCAACTACAAGAGGGCCGGCTACTTTGATAATTTTACCTTTGCTCATTAGTTCTCCTCTCCGAATAAGATATCTGCTCCGATAGCACGCTCGACAGACTTCTTAACTGATGTCATGCCGATTCCAAGTGTTCCCTCTTTTCCAGGGATAGGAATGATTGCTGGGAGCCTGGAGTCCGTATATTCATCTACTTCTTTTTGCATATACTGATATAATTGTTCAGTAATATAAATAATTGCGAAATCTTCCTTGGCGATAGTCTTTAAAGTCTTTTTCGCCTCGTCTTCCGTATCACAAGGGAAAACATCAAGGCCAACGGCTTTAAATCCGAGAATACTTTCTCTGTCGCCTATTACTCCTATTTTATACATATGTTTCCCTCAGTCTTTCTTTTATTGTTTCATTTGGCGTGTTAGCAATTTTACCGGTAAGAATCATTCTTAAATTCTTATTCTCGGTTTCTTTTGCAACTAAGTAACCAACGACTGGAGCAAGTCCGAAAGGTTCGTAAAGTGCGTCCTTTACATACTCCATTTTAACGTCGTCTAAATGCTTTTCGAGCTGCTCATAAGGATATTCGCTTAAGAGTTTATCAGCTTCTGTTTCTACTCTGGCTTCATCATAGTTTCCGCCTTCTAAGAATACTTTATCGAAAAATGTTTTTGGTTTACTAATTCTGTTAAGTCTGATGTAAGTGTTCATGTTACAAATGTCGATCATGAGCATGATGTACTCTTTAACGAATTCGTTATCTGAGTCTTCTGCATCATTAAGCATGTCTCTGTAACAGCCTCTGTCCAGACAGATGTCAATTTCCTGTGGATCTCTTGTTTTTGCGAAGGTATCAATTGCCTCCTCAATAGAGTTTCTCATGTGAACTGACATATTAGAAAAATCTCTTTTTCTAATCATATCTTCCATTGCCTCAGGAAGGATAGTTCCTGTGTGAAGAAGATAAGGTGTCGGGTCGATCTTAAGGAATTCTGCTTTAAGAAATACCTTAGCGTTATGGTAGTCGTTAGGATAAGAAAAGAGATTAATTTCTTTCTCATCCGGAAGAGCCCCATCAACAAGTGCATAAGCCTTTTCTAAGTTATCTCTTAAGATTCCTTCAAAATCTCTTGGATTAGCAAGTTCTTTTCCGTCTCCGTAACCGAAGTCATTAAGAACATTCATTGCGCCCTGAACAGTTTTCTGTTCAAGAACTTTGTCCAAGTCTGCTTCTGAGAGCAAGTTTACTTCGTCGCTACGAACCAGCACGCAAGGAAAAATATAATCTTCATCTTTGTGTTTGCCCATAGTTTACTTACTCCTTATTAATTCCCAAAAAGCATTTGCGATACTTCGCCTGCTAATTCTGTTTTATGTTCGTTGACTAATGCTTCTATTGTATTGTCTACGAAAGTGTTATTGCATTTTAAGATGTAGCCACCTTTCATTGTTCCTGCTTCATCAGAAAGAGTGAACTTTCCTCCGTTAGCATTTAATGCATCTACAACCTTCGCTCCAATACTAGTTTTTTCTGAAGCGTTGAAAGTGAGCGATCCTTCGTTTATTCCTGAAGCTTTACCAAGATTAACTAACATGTCAACATATTTTGTCTGATCCATTGCGATAATCTTAGAAACTGCTTTATCAAAACAATCAGAAATGATTTCCTGCTTTTTAGCTAAAGCAACTTTTTTGCTGTCGATAAGTGCAACTGACTGTCTACGTTTTACGATAAGATCTTTTTCTTCAAGACCTTTCTTTTCCATAGAAGCTGCTACTTCTTCAACTTTTTTCTTAGCTTCAGAAAGAATTGCATCACTATTAGCCTTTGCTTCTGAAAGAATTCCTTCTTTAATAGAAGAAGCTTCGTCTAAAATTTTTGATGTAATCTTTTCTAAACTCATTTTCGTCTCCTCTTTTTTTCTACTTAAATGGTAATTCCTTTAGTTACGAAGGAATAACGATGCTTGCTCCGTTTAACCAAATAAGGATTGAAACGAGGAATGCGAAGATAGCATATGTCTCAACCAAAGCTGTGTAGATGATACCTTTACCCATCTGATCCGGACGTTTACTCATTAACTGGATAGCTGATGCTGCTGCACGTCCCTGTCCAATACCTGATGCAAATCCTACAACGCCGATTGGGATACCTGCTGCTAAGAAGATTAAACCATGCTCTACTGTAAGGTTTACAAAACTTCCTGACATATATCCTGTGTTTACAAGAATCAAGAATGCGATGATGAGTCCGTAGATACCCTGTGTACCTGGAAGCATCTGCAAAATAAGTGATTTACCAAACTGCTTAGGGTCTGATGCTACTGCACCGCAGGCTGCCTGACCAGCAATACCTACACCCATACCTGAACCGCAACCTGCACATGCTGCGATTGCTGCGCCTATAAGCGCGAGTCCATAACCTTGAATCATTACTAATTCCTCCTAATTACTTATGTGTTTTTAGTTTGCTGCTGATTTTTTACCAACAGTATTCTGAATTCTAATATACTTTGTATCTCTCTTTAATGGCTCGAATGCTTCTCCACCATCTTCATAGAAGTGATTGAAGAACTCGATCATCTGCAAACGTGCTGAGTGAACGAATGCACCAAGTACGTTGATGAGGAAGTTAAGAGCTGTACCAATTAAGAATACAATTACTAAAATAATTACGCCCTTTACTCCGCCGCCTGCCAGTGTACCGATCTGGTTAACAACCTGTGCGATAACGCCTGTTGCTAAACCTAATGCTAAAACTCTGGCATATGAGAGGATATCTGACATATAACTTGTTATGTCATAAACTGATTTTAAACCGCCTGTAACTTTTCCAATACCTTTGTTGTGACGGCCACCAGTAAATAATAATCCTGCTATACCAACGATGAAGATCCACATACCGATCTTGCCGTTGATTCCAAGCATTGATCCTGCTAACCAAAGGATTGCTCCGATTACTACTAAGTACCAGAATCCTTTTTCGCAGATTGCTTCCCATACATGACCCTGTCTTATTAACAGATACATCTTGATTCCCATTGCGATGAAGATATGGATAATACCTAAACCGATTGAGAAGATAAGGACTGTAAGTGGGTCCTCAACAGGATTGATCCAAATTGCTGGAATTCCCTGGAATGTATCAGGTGCTCCGAAGAAAGTCTTTCCTACAACAGCAACCAGATCGCCGAACCAGCTTCCAAACATTGCGCCCCAGAAGATAGTTGATATACCGCAATAGAAGAATCCTCTTACCATCTTGTACATCTTACCTTCTAAGTTGTACTTCTTTAATACCGTACCGCAAACTATAGCCATAATTAAGCCGTAGCCTGCATCACTGAACATCATTCCGAAGAAACAGATGTAGAACAATGCGAAGATAGAAGTTGGATCGAAACTTCCATACTTAGGCAATGAATACATTTCTGTAACATGCTCGATTGGAGTGAAGAAGCTGTTATTCTTAAGGATAACCGGAACATCAGCTGCCTCATCTTCTTCAGGAACTTTAAATTCGTAGTAGCAGTCATGGTTGTCTAAAACTTCTTTCATGGCATCCATCTTTGGTTCAGGTACCCAGCCTTCAATAAAGAATGCTTTGTTAGTTTTAAGAATCTTAGATTTTGCTTTTTCTTTTCCTGTTTCGATTGTCTCGATATCAGAATAGTTTTCAATAGATTCTTTAACTAAAGGCGCCTTCTCTGCTACCTCTGCTTTAAAGCCTTCGAGTTCAGTGACAAGTTTTTCTTTTTCAATTGTGTTTTTCTCGATGATTTCGGAAGGAGTGCCTTCGAAACCTGCAAAGTTCATTGTCGAGAAGTTGTACTTCTTAAGAACTTCCTGAACCTGTGGAATGTCAGTTTTTTCTGTAAGCATTGCTACAGTTGTATGACCTTCATCACTTCCAACTTTTTGGAAGATAGTATTTGAAGAAACTGATGCAAGTTCATTTTGTACTTCCGAAGTGTCAACGTTCATAGGAAGAGTTCCTAAGATCATCTTAGTAGTAAGAGTCTCAGTTACTTCTAATGGGACATCATAGTCTTTCCAAGCTTCAAGCATCAGATTATCCTGCGTGATCCTGTTGATCTTGTCATTCGTTTTTCTGATGTTGTCGTTAATGCCCAAAATCATGTCAATGTTCTTCTTTGCATTTTCATCTTGATCATGGAGATTTTCTGCAAAGACATTATCAACAATTCTTCTGGTCTTAAGCAGGGAAATGCCTTCTTTAAGCTGTCCGTACTCCGCTATTACTTCTAATGCCTGACTAGCTTTGTTAATCTCAGCATCGTAAGTAGCTGCTGCCTCAGCTCCGTCGTCTAAAACAACTTTTCCGGCCCATTCATCCTCAGTTAATTTTGCAGTCTGATCTGTCAGCTGAATCGCTTCCAAATTCATCAGTTGTGTCATGACTTCATCCTTAACGGAAGTAAGTCCGCAGACAGCAACTTTTTGCATCTTAACTATTGCCACTTAACTGTACTATCCTTTCCGCTATAAAATCTATAGCTGTATTTTGTTTTGAGCTCGCAAGCTCTGCCATCGCTTCTGCAGATTTGTTAGCTTCTGCAATAGCTTTGTCGTACTCATCCTGAGCAAGTTGCATGCCTTCCTTAACAAGACTATCGTATTTGTCTCTAGCCTTTGCTTCGGCGGCATTAATCATCCCGGATGCCTCGGTGTTTGCTTTTTCAACCAAACTCAAAGCTTCGCTTTTTGCATCCTTCTTAGCCTGTTCGGCTTCCTGCTCAGCATTTTTGATGAGGTTTAGTTCATCTGTAAACACTACCATTCTCCCTTCTGATTATTTTTTTTACAGGAAAAATTTTCGAGCAAATCCAAATTTTCCCCATATTATGTAATATTTTAGCACCGTAAATTCCTTAGTGCAATTAAAACGAATTTTGCAATTGTACAAAATTTAGTACATTTTTTTATGAAATTTTACTTGATTTTTTAAATTGGTATATTAGAGGTATACAAAAAGAACACAAAGGAAAAGTTCTAGTGAGAATTTTCTCTTTGTGCTCCTTTTTAATTTTAATCTTTTTTAAAGATCAAGTGTTATCTTTCTTCCTGATTTTTCATATTGCTTGTAAGTAACTCCGGCAGCATCAAGCATCCTCTTAGATGCTACGACTCCGTCTGTATCTTTATACTTATCCGAGTCATAAACTAAAGTTTTTATGCCGGCCTGGATTATTGCTTTTGCACATTCATTACACGGGAAAAGCGTGACATAAAGTTTTGCACCCTCAAGACTTCCGCCTCTGTAATTTAAAATTGCATTTAACTCACTGTGAGTCGAGTAAAGATATTTATTGTGATCAGGACTTGTATCAGTTTTCTCCCATGGGAAATCTTCATCAGAACATCCCCACGGAAAACCGTTGTAGCCCATTGAAAGAATTTTATTATCCTCACTTACTATGCAGCAGCCTACCTGAGTTGAAGGATCTTTTGATCTCTGCGCTGCAAGGAAGGCAACTCCCATAAAATACTCATCCCAGGAAATGTAATCTTCTCTTTTATTGCTCATTTTTTCTCCTTATGTAATTTCTGATTAATCTTCAAGAAGTCCGATTCTTCTTACATGGTTTTCACCATTTGAAAACGATGTGCTTAAGAAAATGTCTAAAAATTTTGTTGCCTTTTCAAGATCAATTACTCTTGCTCCCATGCAGATTATGTTGGCATCGTTATGTTCTCTTGTTGCTGCAGCTGAAAATTCATCTCCGACAACAGCGGCTCTTATTCCTTTAATCTTATTTGCACACATGCTCATTCCGATTCCAGTGCCACAGATTAAAACGCCGTACTCTGCCTTACCAGAAGCCACCTCGTTTGCAACTTTTTTTGCAAAGATTGGATAGTCACATGACTCTGTTGAGAAGCAACCTTCGTCTTCCACTAAATATCCTTCGTTTTTTAAGTGCTCTTTTAATGCCTCTTTATACTCAAAGCCTGCATGATCTGAACCTATTGCTATCATTTTTTATTCCTCCATAAGTTTATTTGCTAAGTTTATTACTGTACGTTTTAAAAAATTATAAGTGTCTATATATTCTTCAAGTTCTTTTCCCATTATGAATTTTATGTCACCCTGCTCGCCTATGTACTCTCTTAAAGTAAAAACATTAGATGCATTCAGATATTTTGAATAAGCTTTCTTCTTTGAATCTGTATCAAGTGCTAAAACCAGTGTTTCTATGTCAAAGTCAGAATCCATCATCTGAGTTGCAACTTCATTTTCAAGATTTAAGCCGTCCATTTTTGCAAGCTCCGATATCTTAGGATTTACAGGTTCTGGAAAAAGAACAACGTTTCCTTTCGAAGTTACCCTTATGCCAAAAACATTTGCCCTGTCAAAAAGTTCTTTTAAGATTGCTTCTGCAACTTTTGAAAGAGCAGTGTTTTCTTCATCTAAAAAAATAATTGTTTTAAATCTTGTCACCTTTTATATTCACTCCTGTTTTTTAAGATTCTATCTTAAAACTAAAGCATTAATTTTTCTCTTAACTCTTCTTCTTTTATTATTCCTTCTCTTAAAATTTTCAGGCTGCCTTCGTTAATTTCACAAACAGTAGAAGGAACTCCCAAATCACATTTTCCGCCATCAATAATAAGGTCAGCTAAATCCTTAAATTCCATTGCTTCCTCAAAAGTTTTTGCAGGCTCCTGCCCCGAAACATTAACACTTGTTGTCGCAAGAGGCATTTCAGATGCTTCAATAATTGAAAGTGCAATTTTATTTTTTGGCATTCTTACACCAATGGTTTCTTTTCCTGCAGTAACTAAATCAGAAACGTTTTCTTTTTTAGGAAGCACAACAGTTAAAGGACCCGGCCAGAAATTTTCAAAAATTCTGTCTAAAAGCTCATCATCTATTTTGGCAACTTCTTTTACCTGATTCTTATTTGAAACAAGAACAGACAAAGGTTTGTTTCTTTCTCTTTTTTTAATATCGTAAATTTTCCTTATTGCGTCGGGCTTATCTATTTTAGCAGCGAGACCATAGACTGTCTCCGTAGGAAAAATAACCAGACCGCTATTCTCCAATATTTTAACAGCTGCCTTGAACATTGTTGAATTCTTAAATTGTTCTTCCGTCATTTTTCTGTCCATTTTCAAATTATAGCATATTAAAAATCGATATGATATACTTAACTAATGAAATCTATTTTTGATTCAATAACTCCATATGGAATCATGACGCTTATCGCATTTATAGTCTGCATTTCAATAATTGTTTTTCTTGCAAGAAGAAAAAACATGTTTAATGAAGAATTAATATTTGTCATGATAAGCGCTTTTATTGGCGGTTTTTTAGGCGCCCACATTCTCTATTTCCTTGTTGGGCTTCCGGATTTCATTTCTGGCCTTTCATTAAATCCGCCTGTTGATGTTGGAGACTTTTTGCTTAAAGTTTACTATGCTTCTTCAGGCCTTGTTTACTACGGAGGTCTTTTAGGCGCCCTTCTCGGAATATGGATTTACTGTCATGCTAAGAAAATTCCTTTACACCCGACATTAAATCTTTTTGCAGTAATCTTTCCTCTCTTTCACGGGCTCGGCCGAATAGGCTGCGTTCTTACAGGC
>R19__coassemble_660_pt1 | contig 14527 bp, 14 predicted proteins | sample R19__metabat2_low_PE_008 | metagenome-assembled genome bin R19 | reverse complement strand
GTCTAAGCTCAGCCTTCGCCTAACGGCTCGGCTTCGCTAAGTCACACATGTTCCCCTTGCTCGCGCCTGCCAAATTTTTTTGTTTTCTCAAATTATTCCTGTCTAAATTGAGCGTCTTTCTCGTAAATTTTTTCGAAAGCCTCATAGACTTTTGGGATTTTTCGCTTTAAGGCGATTGGCTTGAAGTCGCCGTTTAGAAAGCCGTGCTGTGAGTGGCCGGTTACATGAAGTTCTCCTGTTTCGGAATTTCTTACTTCATAATAGAGTTCCATTTTTGCAGGAGAAAGTTTTGTCATATAGCAGTAAATTGCTATCACTTCGTCATAAAGCGCAGGTGTTTTAAACTGGGCGTCGACTGAAAGGACAGGAATCTGGAAATCTTCTTTTTCCATTTCAGAGTAAGGAAAGCCTTCACTTCTTAAATATTCTGTTCTTGCGGTTTCAAAATATCTTATATAATTTGCATGATGCATAACCTGCATTTTATCTGTATCAAAATACTGAACTCTTACTAAAGTTTTAAAAGGTTCCATCTTTTCCTCCTGCTTTTAAACACCAAATGAGTGCATGAAAGATTTTAATTTCTTAAAATATATTAAAACTTTTTTTAACCATATTCAAGTTGTGTGATATAATCAACGACTGAAAGATAATTCAAAACAAAAGATAATAAAAACAGGTGGTAGAAATATGTCAATAGCAGAAGAAAGCTTAAAAATGCATTATGATTTAAAAGGAAAGATTACAGTAAATTCACAGGTTAAAGTTGATAGCGCAGAAGCGCTCTCGCTTGCTTATACACCTGGTGTAGCAACGCCTTGCCTTGAAATTCAAAAAGACGTGGAAAAATCTTATGAACTTACAAGAAGATGGAATCTCTGTCTTGTCGTGACAGATGGCTCTGCAGTTTTAGGACTTGGAAACATTGGTCCTGAAGCAGGAATGCCTGTCATGGAAGGAAAGTGCGTTCTCTTTAAAGAGTTTGGCGGAGTTGATGCATTTCCTCTTTGCATTAAAAGCCAGGAAGTTGATGACATTGTTGAAACAATTTACCAGATTTCAGGTTCTTTTGGCGGAGTAAACTTAGAAGACATTTCAGCACCACGATGCTTTGAAATAGAAAGAAAATTAAAAGAGCGCTGTGATATTCCGATTTTCCATGATGACCAGCACGGAACTGCAATAATTACTCTTGCAGGAATTACAAATGCTTTAAAAGTTGTCGGAAAGAAAAAAGAAGATGTCCATGTTGTAATAAGCGGAGCAGGCGCAGCAGCAACTTCAATTACAAAGCTTCTTCTTTCAGCAGGATTTAATGATGTAATAATGTGCGACAGAAACGGCGCAATTTATGAAGGAAGAGAAGCAGGAATGAATCCTGCAAAAGAAGAAATTTCAAAAATAACAAATCCTAGAAAAATTAAAGGAAGCTTAAAGGATGCAATAGTTGGAGCTGACATTTTCATGGGCGTTTCAGCACCTGGACTTTTAACACAGGAAATGGTAAAAACAATGGCCAAAGATGCAATCGTTTTTGCATGCGCAAATCCTACTCCTGAAATCTTCCCTGATGAAGCAAAAGAAGCAGGAGCAAAGGTTGTTGCAACCGGAAGAAGCGACTATCCAAACCAGATAAATAATGTTTTGGCTTTTCCTGGAATTTTCAGAGGTGCTTTTGATGTAAGAGCAAAAGACATAAATGAGGAAATGAAAATTGCAGCTGCTAATGCACTTGCAGGACTTATTTCAGATGATGAGTTAAGCGCAGACTACATTATTCCTAAGGCATTTGACCCTCGTGTAGCTGAGGCAGTTTCTAAAGCAGTTGCCAAGGCAGCAAGAGATTCAGGCGTTGCAAGAATTTAATTTTGTCAACGCGTGTATTTTTTGATATGGACAAATGGTACACCAAATCATAAAAGGTTTTGATAAATAATTTATTTGGCATAAAATAAAAAGGTAAAAAAGGAACTAAAAGGGGAGAGTAAAAAAGTGAAAGCTAAGTTGTATGTCGTAGCAGACATACTTACAATGCTGAGATTCGCATTCGCTGCGCTTATTATCCAAGCCATAATTTTTGACATGACTGTTGGATGGTATTTAATTACCTTTGGCGTCGGAATGGCAACGGATGCATTTGATGGAATATTTGCAAGAAAAGGGCCAAGGCCAGTTGAGGAAAATGACTACTTCTGGGCGATTGCAGACCAGGTGGCGGACATGATACTTCTTGCATCAGGAGCATTTTACTTTGTAATAAGATTCATGCCTGAAAAGCTTTTTATTCCAAGCATATGGGGAATCCTTGCAATAGCAGTTGTTGCAATAATTGCAGGATATATCCAGATTGTAAGAAACAAAAACACACCTGATGGAGAAGACCACAAAGAACCAACGGATCCTAAACTTAAAAGAGTTATTTTCTGGAGAAGAATCGGTTTTGTAACAGCAATAGTTTTTCTGATTGACATAGTAATTTTCTTTGGAGTAGATTTTATTGTTGCACTTCCGATGGGAACAAAACTCATTTTAGTAGCACTTACTATCGTGCTTACCATAATTGGAGCTTACTTAAAAAGAGACAGACTTAAAGAAGATAAAACTCCGATAATAAGAGATGGAAGAGCCTGCTATCCTTCAAAAAGGAAATGGCTTTCAGTAAATGAAGATGTAAGAAAAAAGACAAGAATTTTCTTTGTTGTGACAATAATCTTAATGCTTCTTTTAGGAGCAGCAGCATTTTTCCTTTCAGGATTTCTTTCGATAATAATTGCATGGATAATAGGAATTATAATCTGGATAATTTTATCTTTAAGAGTAATTCATTATGCAGCATAAAAAAATAAAGCTTACATTCGCTTTTGAATGTAAGCTTTTTTAGTTTTTAAAAGTCTATTTTTTCTCAATTCTTACGTTTAAGTCCGTGTCAGTTTCTATGCCTTCTACACTTCCTGTGCAGCTATACTGCCACATGTCCATTCCTGTACTGAATGAAGGAATTGTTTCATAATTTGCAAACCAGAGATCGTAATCTGCAAGTTCATCAACATTTAAGTATTTACTTGCCCAGGTTTCATTTGAATAAATTCCACCTTTTAAACCTGACTCGTTTATCGTATCGCAGAAGGCTTTAGCTATGTTGGTCCAATCTTCTTTGGTATTATCATCTACTCTTGTATCAGAGCCCGAATTGCTTTCAAGGTCTATGTAGATTGGCATTGTCGAGCCATATTTTTCAGCATATTCAAGACAGAGCTTAGCTTCTTCAATTGCTTCATCTTCATCAACGGCCTGAGAAACAAAATAGATGCCTGTCTGAAGACCTGCCTCTTTAGCATCTGCTAAATAAGAGTCAATCATTGTATCATAAACAATTTTTCCTGTTTCATAGCCTCTGTATCCAAGTCTCATTATTGCAAAGTCAATGCCGTCTTCTTTTACGCTTTTCCAGTCAATGTCTCCATTCCACTCAGAAACGTCGATACCTGTTATTGTGTTATAAGAATCATCGTCATAAACCATTCTTCCATTAACTTCAGTAAAGCCATTATTTGAGCTTTGTGAAATAGTTGTAGTTTCTTCGGAGGTTGTAGTTTCTTTGTTGGCATCAGTGCTTATTGTTATACGTTCTGAATTTGAAGAAAGTGCGTTTGTTTCACTTGATTTTCCCTGATTGGAAAGAATAATGATTAAAAGGATTATTACAACAACAATTAATCCGATTATTATTCCTAAAAGAATTTTGGGATCTATATTAAACTGAAATGACTTGTTCTTTCTTTTTCTGTTACTTGTTTTTTTGTCCATAAAGATAACCTTTCGCAAGTTTTATGAAATTCTGTTTGCATTAATATAAAAAATTAATAAAGCAATGAGAATTAGCTGAAAAACATACTACATTAAAAATGTGAAAAAATCATTAAGAAATTATATAAAGCTTGCTATAAAACTTTAACTTAAGGTATAATAAGGGCGATAAAATTTGCATGCCGCTAAAGGGCATATTATTACGGTCAGGTAAAATGACCTTATTTTGATATGACTTTTTATAAAAAACACATTTAATGTTTAATACATAAAATTTGGCATAAAGGTTTTTTATATAAAGAGTAATTGAGTTAACACATAATAAAAATGGGAGAAATGAAATGAAAGATATTTTCGAAAAATGCTATGAAAAACAAAAACAGGACATCTTAAGAGAAGCTGGAATTTATCCATATTTCAGGGCGCTTGAGAGCAGACAGGATGTTGAAGTAATAATGGAAGGCAAACGCCGCATTATGCTTGGTTCTAACAACTATCTTGGACTTACAGTTGAGCCTGAAATCATTGAAAAAGGTGTTGAAACACTTAAGAAATATGGAACAGGATGTTCCGGTTCAAGATTTTTAAATGGCACTCTTCAGATGCACTATGAACTCGAAGATGAGCTTAAAAAATTTTTAAGAAAAGAAGACTGTATAACATTTCCAACAGGATTCATGTCAAACCTTGGAATAATAAGCTCAATTGTAGGACGTCATGATTATGTAATTTTAGACAAAGAAAACCATGCATCAATTTACGACGCAACGAGACTTTGCTACGGAAAGATGCTTCGTTATAAACATGCTGACATGGAAGATCTTGAAGTTCAGCTTCAGGCAGTTCCTGAAAATGCAGGATGCCTTATTGTAACTGACGGTGTTTTCTCAATGGGCGGAGACATTGCAAAGCTTCCGGAAATCTGCGCACTTGCAAAGAAGTACGGAGCTAAGGTAATGGTTGACGATGCACATGGTTTAGGTGTAATCGGCGAAGGCGGACGAGGAACAGCAAGTTATTATGGACTTGAAGATGATGTTGACATTTACATGGGAACATTCTCCAAATCACTTGCATCACTTGGCGGATATATGGCAGCAAGCCACAGAGTTGTAGACTATGTACGCCACACAGCTCGTCCATATATGTTCGCAGCTTCAATTCCTCCAACACAGACAGCAGTTGCACTTGCAGCTTTAAGACATATTGAGGCTCATCCTGAACTTCCTGAGAAACTTCAGGCAAATGCAAAGAGATTCAGGAAAAATCTCATTGAAAGAGATGTTAAGATTATTGAAGCTCCAACTCCAATCGTTCCTATCTTTACTTATGAGCCTGAAAATACTCTTATAAGACAGAAGATGATTTACGATGGAGGAGTTTATGTTAATTCAGTTCTTCCTCCTGCATGCGCAAACGGAGAATGTCTCTTAAGAACATCTCTCATGGCATCTCATACCGATGCGCTTATTGATGAGGCAGCTGATATCATTGCAGAGCAAATGCATAAAGAGCTTCCTGAAATGGATTTTAAAGTGAATTTTTAATAGGAATTAAAATGAAAGTAGCTATTGTAACCGGAGGTTCTTCCGGAATTGGACAAGCTGTTTGTAAATGCCTTAAAGAAAAGGGCTTAAAAGTTTATGAGCTTAGCAGAAGAGAAGTTGCTTTAGAGGGAATAACTCACATATGCTGTGATGTTACAGATGAAGAAGCAGTAAATAAGGCAGTTGATACAGTTTTAGAAAATGAAAATAAAATAGATATTTTAGTAAATGTTGCCGGAATGGGAATTTCAGGGGCGATTGAGTTTACTGATCTTAAAGATGCAAAAAGACAGATTGATGTTAACTTCTTTGGAATGGTAAACATGAATCACAAAGTGCTTCCTTATATGAGAAAACAGGGCGGTGGAAGAATCGTAAACATAAGTTCTGTTGCAGCTCCGATTCCAATTCCTTTCCAGGCGTTTTACTCAAGTTCAAAAGCAGCAATTAATGCTTATACCTGTGCTCTTGCAAATGAAGTTTCGCCTTACGGAATTTCAGTTACTGCAATTTGCCCGGGTGACATAGCATCCGGATTTACTGATGCCAGAAAAAAAGTTATCGAAGGTGATAAAGAGTATGGAGGAAGAATTTCAAGAAGCGTTAATGTCATGGAAAAAGACGAGCGTGGCGGAATGGCGCCTTCTGTAGCAGCGGCCTATATAGCAAAAATTGCTTTAAAAGAAAAAGTAAAACCTCTTTACGCAATAGGATTTACATACAAACTCTTTTGCGTAATTATGAAAATCCTGCCAATCGGACTTTCAAATAAAATGATTGGCATGATATATGCAAAATAAATAAAAAACAAAACGCAAATTTGAAACGAGACACATGCTTGATGAAAAGAAGGTTCATTTAATGTCAAAAGTGGCATTATATGAGCAGACGCAGGAAAGAGAAGCTTTAAAAATTAATAAACGCATTCATGAAGACTTAAAAAAACCAAGTCTTTTTAATGCGCTTCCAATTGCGATTATTACGTTTTTCCTTGCGGCGGCAGTTTTTACTGCGGCAGCTTATGGATGGATTACAGAAATTTATCAAAGCCTAGGCTTAATAAGATTTGCAATTCTTTTTGTCATTGTTTTGATTTTATTTGTTCTTCTTTATTGCATTTATGCGCGCCATATTAATTTAAAAAAATATGAACGCCTAAGAGGAGAACTATGGAAATACGATTTTTACAGAAAAAAACTTGAAGGAATTTTAAATGATGATATTTCTGATGTTGAAAGAGGTGCATCCTAAATGAAGTTTCTTATAAATGTCAGAAATAGAATAGAAGGCTTTGTGAAAAATCATTACAGAATTTCAAGTTATGTAATTAAACTTGTAATGATTTTCCTTGCGCTTTTTATTTTAAAATCCACAATCGGCTACAACGAAATCCTATCAAATATCTGGGTTGTTTTAGGACTTTCTGTTGTCTGCGCATTCATACCTTTAAGATTTGTGCTTTTTATTTTACTGGCTTACCAGGTACTTCAGATGCTTGCGCTTTCAATGGGAGTAGCGGTAATGATTGCAATAATAATGCTTCTGATGTATATGATTTACTTCAGATTTTCAAAAAACTACGCATTTGTAATTATTGCCCTTCCGATTTTGTTTATGATAAAAATCCCGGTCGTTATTCCTTTGCTCTTAGGAGTAATTGCACCTTTAAGTTCACTTACTTCAATAGTATTTGGAACGATAATTTATTACATGATTCATTATGTGAGTCTTAATGCCACTGTTTTTTCAGATATTGCAACGTCTGAATTTACAAAGACATCGCTTTTGATTGAAGGGTCTTTCCTAAACAGTGAGTTTTTATACAACCTTGTAATAATAGCAGTTGTTTTCATCGTTGTATTTTTTGTTAAAAAGATTAACGCAAACCGTTCAAACGATATTGCAGTATGCATCGGAACGGGTTCGGCAATAATTTTATATATGGCAGCTAATTTAGTTTTTGGCTCAATAAGTTCAGAAAAAATAATTTCAATAGTAGTTTTTTCAGTAATTGCGGGAATAATATGCGAGATAATTCACAACGTTGTTCTGCCGCTTGATTACACAAGAACAAACATGCTTCAGCTTGAAGATGAAGAATATTACTATTATGTAAGAGCTGTTCCTAAGGCGGCAATTGAAAAGCAGTCTGTGGAAGTAAGTGAAATTAACGCAAGCGCAAGAAAGCCTGAAAAGCATAAAAAGGCATAAGCTAAAAAAATAAAAGTTGAATTTTAAGTTCTATTAAAGGGAGAAAACCTTGAACGTTTGGGATAATATAGTTACATATTTTGAACGATATCTGACATTTCCTGATGTCAATGTAATTGACATTATTGAAATTATAATTATTGCGTTCCTTTTCTATAAAATAATGATGTGGTTTAAGAAAACAAGAGCATGGGCCTTGTTTAAAGGAATAATAATAATCCTCATCATTATTCTTCTTGCAGCAATTTTTAATTTTAATACGATTCTCTGGCTTGCAAGTAAAATCATCGGTATCGGTATCATTGCAATTGTTATCATCTTCCAGCCTGAATTAAGAAGAGCATTAGAATCTCTTGGAAGAAGAAGTTTCTTTAGCACGCTTTTTAATTCAAGTTCTAAAGACAGCGAAGATACTTTCACAGACCATACAATGGAAGAAATTTTAGAGGCTGTAGAAGAGCTCTCTTCTGAAAAAACAGGAGCACTTATCTGCATTGAAAAAGATGTAAGCCTTTCTGAATATGAAGGAACAGGCCTTCCTATTGATGCTGTTGTAACAAGACAGCTTTTGGTAAATATTTTCGAAGATAAAACTCCGCTTCATGATGGAGCAGTAGTAATAAGAAATAATAGGGTGACTGCCGCAACATGTTATCTTCCTATGTCAGCTTCTAATGATTTAGGAAAACAGTACGGAACTCGTCATAGAGCAGGAAAAGGCATAAGCGAAGTATCGGATGCTTTTACAATTATTGTCTCTGAAGAAACAGGCGGCATCTCTTTTACTTATATGGGTGAATTCCATTCTCAAATCAGCGTTGCTGAGCTTAAAAACAAAATGATTGAAATTCAGGGAAAATCTGTTGAGTATGTCACTTTAAGACAGCGCATTAAAGAATGGCTTAAAAATTTAACAAAGGAGGATGAAGACAATGAAAGTTCTGATGAAAAAGATTCTAAGAGCGCTTAAAACTTTTGTCACAAAAGATGTTGGCTATAAAATCTTAGCCATTGTTTTTGCTGTTATCCTCTGGCTTGTTGTTGTTAATATTCAAAACCCTACATCAACAAAAACTATTTCTAATATACCAATTGAAGTTGTTAATGAGGACAGCATTTTAGATGGTGACCATGTTTATACAGTAAAATCCGGAAGCACGGCAACGATAACTATTTCCGGAACAAGAAGTGTTTTAAGTAACCTTTCTGCTTCTGATTTTGAGGCAGTAGCAGACCTTTCATCACTTTCTATTACTAATGCAGCGCCTGTAACAGTTTCGTTAAAAAGTGATAAATCAAGATATGAAGGTCAGATTACGATAAATCAGAACACTCAAAGCATAGTAGTTGACGTGGAAGATGTTGTTTCTAAAGAACTTCCTGTGACAATAACTTACAAGGGAGATAAGCCTGATGACTTTAGTCCAGATGTAATTACGATATCACCTGAAAAGGTTACAGTTAATGCTCCGGCATCTGAAATAGATAAAGTCGATTCGGTTGTTGTTAAAGTTAAATATGAAGACATTACTTACGGCGAAATAATGGATCTTAAGCCTTATGTCTGCGATGCTGACGGAAAGGTAATTAAGAGTGAATTTGTAAGTTGTAATTCTGATGTAATTAATGTTGAATTTAAAAAATATGATTCAAAGGAAGTAAGCTTAAAGATAACTCCGTTTGGAGAGCCTAAGTCAGGATATGAAGTTTCAAAAGTGACCTATTCAAAAGAAAAAGTCACTGTAAAAGCTGATGATGCAACACTTGCCCAGCTTTCAGAAATTGAATTTCCTTCAAAACTTTTAGATGTAACAAATGCAACAGAAGATGTGGAAGTTACAATTGATTTAAGCGAATATCTTCCGGATGGAGTGATTTTGCAGGACAGCGACTCGGACAGCCGTGCGGTGACTGTAACTGCAAAGATTGAAAAAAGTGAATAGAAACTTGAGTTGTTTTAGCACAATTAATAATAAAAATTATATTTAGGGAATTTATAAAGGAGGATTCAAAATGAAAATTTTAGTTACAGGCGGAACTGGTTTTATTGGAAGCCATACAGTCTTAGAACTTTTAGAAAGTGGACACGAAGTAGCAATTGTTGATAATCTTTGTAATTCTTCAACAGAAAGCCTTAAAAGAGTTGAAGCTTTAACAGGAAAAAAGACAACTTTTTATAATGCTGATATAAGAGATGAAGATGCTTTAAGAGCAATTTTCACAGAAGAAAAACCAGAAGCTGTAATTCATTTTGCTGCACTTAAAGCTGTTGGTGAATCAGTAGAAAAACCTCTTTTATATTATGACAACAATCTTATCGGTTTTTTAAGACTTGTTGAAATAATGGAAGAATTTGATGTTAAAAATTTAGTTTTCAGTTCATCTGCTACAGTTTATGGAAAGCCTGAAACTGTGCCTATCACAGAAGACTTTAAAACATGGACAACTAATCCATATGGAAGAACCAAACTGATGATAGAGAAAATGTTAACTGATATCTATAAAGCAGATAATAGCTGGAATATCATTTTATTAAGATATTTCAATCCTATTGGAGCTCATGAAAGCGGAATGATAGGAGAAGATCCTGATGGAATTCCTAACAACCTTCTTCCTTATGTTGCAAAGGTTGCTTTAGGTAAGCTTGAAAAAGTAAATGTTTTTGGAAATGATTATGATACTCCTGATGGAACAGGTGTAAGAGATTACATTCATGTTGTTGACCTTGCAAAGGGACATGTTAAATCAATTGAAAAAATCGAAACAAATCCTGGACTTAAAATCTATAACCTTGGAACAGGAAATGGTTATAGCGTTCTTGAAATCATTGAAGCATTTAAGAAAGCTACAGGACGTGACGTTCCTTATGTAATCACTGACAGAAGACCTGGAGATATTGATGCATGTTACGCAGACCCAAGCCTTGCATTAAAAGAACTTGGCTGGAAAGCAGAGTACGATCTTGAAAAGATGTGCAAGGATTTATGGAACTGGCAGGTTAAGAATCCTGACGGATATGGAAAATAAGAAGTAATAAGGTGTTTCGGCTTGAAATTGAAAGTTTAAATCAGAAACACTGACGGATATGGAAAATAATAGAGATCAATATAAAAAATTTATATACTTTATAGAAGTAATAATATTGGTTGCCATTTTTACCGCAATCTTTGGCGGTATTTGGTATAGCGATCTTTCGAAACACATTGCTGTAACCTTCTTCAGACGTGGACACTGGGCTATCATTATTGGTTATGGCATTGTGTTTTTGGTGCTTGCTAAACTTTTTGGCGGATTTAAAATTTCTGTTGCAAGAAAAACAGATCTTTTCTTTTCGTACATAGCGACAGCAGTTTTTACTAATGCTGCAATGTACTTTATTGTTGTAGCCCTTACTCTTGAATATGAGCATCTTAGTGTTTTTGTTGTTCTCCTCATTATAGAAATAGCATTAATCATAATCTGGGTATTAGCTGTTGGTGCAGTTAACAATTCTATTTACCCACCACATAACATGCTCCTTGTTCATGGCGATTACCAGCAAAAGGACATAATCCTTACAATGAACAGACAAAGCAATCGTTATAATATTGTTGAGTCTGTTAATATCGATAAGGGCTTTGACTATATTAAATTACTTATTAATAAATATGAGGCAATAGTTATTTCAGATGTACCGGCAGGCCTAAGAAATGATGTTTTGAAATATTGCTATGATCATGACAAAAGAATCTACATGCTTCCTAAGATAACAGACATTATCGTAAGAAGTGCAGATGAAATCCATATTTTTGACACGCCTGTTCTTTTAGCAAGAAATTATGGCCTGAATTTTAATCAGAAGCTAGTAAAAAGAATTTCTGATATTATCATTTCAGGAATATTAATCATAATAACGGGAATTCCAATGCTTATAATTGCGCTTCTCATTAAACTTGATGATCATGGTCCTGTTTTCTTTAGACAGGAACGCCTTACAAGAGATGCAAAGGCATTTAATATTATCAAATTCAGAAGCATGTCGGTAGATGCAGAGGCAAATGGCGCGCAGCTTGCAAAAAAAGATGACAAGAGAGTAACTAAACTTGGAAAGGTTTTAAGAAGAAGTCACTTAGATGAGCTTCCTCAGCTTTTCAACGTTTTCAAAGGCGAAATGTCAATGGTAGGTCCTCGTCCGGAGCGTCCTGAAATAATGATGGATTATATGGAAAATATAGAAGAGTTTGCCTACAGACTTAAAGTAAAAGGCGGAATAACAGGCTATGCTCAGGTTTACGGAAAATATAATACAACTCCTTATAATAAACTCAGATTAGATTTAATCTATATCCAGAACTATACAATATTTTTAGATATAAAAATTATGGTTTTAACACTTAAAATTATTTTCAGAAAAGAAACTTCAGAAGGCGTAGAAGCAAACCAGACAACAGCTCTTAAAGAGGATAAATAAATGGCTTTTTTGAAAGAACAAAAAGAGAAGAAAGAAAGAACCATAGACATGTACATGCAGAGGATGTTTCGCATCATCGTTTTTGTGTGTCCTCTTTTTACTATTACCGCAGCTATTGTTTTTAGTATTTTTGTTGCCGTAGGATTTTACAGTAATATTTCCCAGGCTGGATTAATAGTCTTTGATGCAAGCTGCGTTTTATATGTGGCAATTGGCGTTATACTTACAATGAGGTGCCGTGATGAAACAGGTAATGTCAAGAAATCTTATTTTAACGTAGGAAAATGGTTCTTATTAATATCACTTTTAATACAATTTAACTTTATTGCTTATTTATTTCCTGTCTGCGAAATCTGGGCATATGCACCTTTCTTCCTTTTAGCAACAGTAGTTTTCTTGGATCTAAAGCTTGTTTTAGTTGATGCCATAGCTTTGCTTATATCAGTTATTATTTCCTGGATAATAAGACCGGATGTCTTAATGCCGTTAAATACAGAACATTTTTATGCGGACATGATTTTAAGAGCAATCTGCCTTGTTTTCTCAATGGGTGCGCTTTTTGTAATTACTTTTATTGTTCGAAAAATCTGCATTACGGATTTGCCGGATCAGCTGGTTGTAAATGCAGAGAAAAAAGCGAAGATAGATGACTTAACAGGTCTTGGAAACAGAAGAGCGTATGTTGAGTTTTATGAAAGCATTAATAATCCAGCTAAAACAGGAGTTGTTTTTGCTGATGTAAATTCCCTTAAATATACTAATGATAATTTTGGACACGAAGAAGGCGACAGGCTTATTAATCAATTTGCAGGAATTTTTTCGGACTGCTTCAGAAAGGAAGATCTGTTTAGAATAAGCGGTGATGAGTTTGTTGCACTTTGCCCTGAAATTGAAAAGGAAGTATTTGAACAAAGAGTAGCTAAACTTGTAAGAGCTTTGAGCAGCCTTCCGTCATCTATTGCATCGGTTGGCTCTATCTATGGAGGCGAGAATTTAAAAGAAATGATTGCAGAAGCTGAAAGAAGAATGTATTTAAGCAAAGATGAGTATTATAGACGGTTCCCAGAAAGGAAACGCTGATTAAAATAAAATTAAATTTGTCGAGAGGCGAAAGAAAAATGAAAAAAGTTTTATCAATCGTGCTTGTCGCTTTAATGGGATTTACGCTTTTAAGTGGATGTGGAAATTCCGGTGAAGCAAAAACAAGTGGAAATTATCTGAAAGTAGGAGTAAGAAAAGACCTTCCTAATTTCAGCGTTTATGATGAGGACGCTGACACATACTATGGTTTTGAAGATGACCTTGCAAAATATATTGCAATTAACATGGGCTATGACGGAGTAGAGTATGTTGGACTTACTGCAGAAACAAGAGAAAGCAGTCTGAATAACGGAGAGGTTGATGTAGTTGTTGCTGCCTTTTCAAAGACTGATGAAAGGGAAGAAAATTTTGATCTTTCATCTCCTTACTACGAAGATAAAGGACTTGTAATGATTGAAAAGTCAACGCTTTTTGATTCTTATGCAAATCTTAAAGGAATGGATGTAGCTTTCAGAAAAGGCGCAACATCAGAAGAAAATCTTGCCGAAAAATTAAAAGCGGACGGATTAATAAACGAGGCTTCAGTGTCTGCACTTAAAAATTATCTTAACGTGATTGAAATGGATTCTTACGGGGACATGGAAACAGCGCTTGAGAATGGAGATGTTGATGCTGTCTGTGCTGACGGATGCATTACGATTTCATGGCTTAATGATGACAGAATGTATTTTGACGAGCCTTACTCTGAAGAAGATTATGTAGCTGCTACAAAAAAAGGAAGTGAGCTTTCAGATAAAGTTAACAGTGCAATTGAAAGCCTTTCAGATGATGGAACGATAGATGCACTTAAAGAGAAATGGGGTGTTTGATAATGCAGAAGAAAAATAATAAAAACATAATAATTGCAATTATCATCGCCATCATTGGAGCGGTTGTTCTTGCATTTGTTGTTAAATCATTTTTGGATACGGGCCTTTTAAATCGCCAGATTCAGGCATCTGAAAGCAAGCTTGAAACAGTAAAAGAGCTTGTTGAAGATGCAAATGAAGAAGAGAAAGAAGAAACAGAAGTTTTTGATGAACTTAATATTTCTAAAGCGTCAACAATTGCGCTTTTAGCGCAAAATGATGCAGACTTTTCATATACAGATTCTTATATGGCAAAGCTTAGGGAAATAGTTGATGTTTATAATGTTCTCATAATTGATAAAGAGGGGAATATTACATGTTCTGCTATTTCAAAACCAAAAGATTATGGCATGGAAAGATTCAACCAGTTAAGAGAAGCGTTTGATAACGAAACATCAACTCCTTTTTCAATAAGCTGGGATGATGAAGATATTACTTTAAGATACTATGGAGCAAAGATTGATTCGGATCATATGGTTGTTGTTGTAAGAGACACAGAAGTTTTAGATAAAAAACTTGAGTATGAATCATCTCTTGAATCGATTTTAAGTGATGTTCATGTA
>R19__coassemble_644_pt1 | contig 14720 bp, 10 predicted proteins | sample R19__metabat2_low_PE_008 | metagenome-assembled genome bin R19 | reverse complement strand
AGTTATCTGCAGCAGAATATGCAGAGGTTGACGATATCTTAAAATGTGCTGAAGAAAAAAATGAAAAGCCTTTTATTTTTATTTTAGACGGAATTGTTGATCCGCATAACTTAGGAGCAATAATTAGGACTGCTAATTTAGTTGGAGCGCACGGAGTTATTATTCCAAAGCACAGAGCGGCTTCTTTAACAGCAACTGTTGCAAGAGCTTCTGCAGGGGCTGTTTATCATACTCTTGTTGCCAAAGTTACAAACATCGGTAATACAATTGATGAACTTAAAGAAAAAGGACTTTGGTTTGTCTGCGCTGACATGGACGGAGAGGAAATGTATAAGATCAATATGAAGGGCGCAATTGGATTAGTTATTGGAAATGAAGGAAATGGCGTTTCAAGACTTGTTAAAGAAAAATGTGACTTCGTTGCAAGAATCCCAATGAAAGGGGATATTGATTCTTTAAATGCTTCTGTTTCGGCTGGCGTTTTAGCTTATGAAATTTACAGGCAGAATAATATGTAATTTTTAACTGCTGGATTTTAATTAAAAAACGCTATTAAACAAATCTTATATTTTTTGGGGATTTATGAAAAAATCTACATGGGAAAATATAAAAGAATATCTTAACATTTACTGGACAATGTTTATAATTGGCATAACTACTTTTGGCGGTGGTTATGCCATGGTTGCTATTATTGAGCGTGAATTGGGCGAAAAAAAGAAATGGATTGAGCCTAATGAACTTTTGGACTATATTGCAATTGCGCAGATTACGCCTGGAATAATCGCTGTTAATACGGCAACATTTGTCGGCCGTAAAATGAAAGGTCTTGGTGGTGCAATAGCAGCCACTCTTGGTGTAATTACGCCATCTTTAATTATCATAATTATTATTGCTGCAATTCTTACTAATTTTTATGACAATGTTTATGTCATGCATGCCTTTGCAGGCATAAGGGTTGTTGTCTGTGCTTTGATAATCAATGCAACAATTAAATTTTTCAAGTCAACAGTTGTTGATTGGCTTACTTTTATTGTTTTTATTTGTGTTTTTGTTGTTGCTGCATTTACGAACATAGAAACTGTTTTTATAGTGCTTGCAATAATTGCAATTAGCGTAATTCTTTCTGTTTGCCAGAGAAAGAAAAAAATTCCTGGTTTAAAAGTTGAATATCCGGAAAAAAATGATGGAGATTCAAAAGCAGATACGTCTGAAATTTCCTCTGTATCTAGTAATAACAAAAATGAAGAGGAGGATGAAAAATGTTAATTTCATTGATATTAATGTGCCTCAACTTCATGAAAACAGGACTTTTTGCAATTGGCGGTGGATTGGCAACAATTCCATTCCTTTATGAAATCAGCGATAATTTTGGCTGGTTTACACATCAGGATATTTTAAACTTTATTGCAATTTCTGAAGCTACTCCGGGATCTGTTGGAGTAAATATGTCTACATATGCCGGGTTCATAACAGGCGGTGTTGGAGGTGCCGTTCTTGCTACATTAAGCCTTGTGCTTCCGTCATTTGTCGTTATTATGCTTGTTGCAAAAGTGTTAGATAAATTTAAAACAAACACTTATGTTGTAGAAGGTTTTCATATTTTAAGACCTGCGTCAACTGCTTTAATTGCAGCAGCAGGTTTTGGAGTCTTAATAATTGTTTTCTTTGATGTTGAAAAAATCACTTTTGACATGTTTGGAGAACTTAACAGAGTAATTATTAATGTTAACTGGATTTCTATAATAATATTTGTTGTATTTTTAGTTTTAATGAGAATATTCAAAAAAATTCATCCGTTGTTCTTTATTTTAGCAGGCGCGGCACTTGGAATAATTTTTGGCCTGTAGATTTTAAGAACTAAAGTAATTGAGGTGTATTGTTTTCTTGATTTTTTTATAGATATTGTTTGATATATTTTTAAACGAATAATTAAGCCGTACGACTTTATTTTGCTCAAATTTGAGTTGACAAAGCCGTACGGCTTTATTTATAATATTTATACAAAATCACGCCGTACGGCTAATATTTTATTTTTGTATAATAAATAGATATATGCAAAAAAATAATTGATTGAAAATATATTTTTAGTTTTTAGTCTATTTAAAACAGGGGTTGAAAATGAAAGTAACAGACACAAAGGAATTTGGAACAGCGATTAAAACAAAAAGAAAAGAAAGAGGATATACTCAAAGTTTTCTTTCAGAGTTTTCTGGAATGAGCATTAGCTTTATTTCTGATCTCGAACATGGTAAAGAAACGATTGAACTGGGCAAAGCCATCAAACTGGCTAATCTTTTGGGAATGGATTTGGATTTAAGTGGAAGATAAATAAATTAAAATAAAATGTGACTCTTTTAAAATTTATAAAGTAATGACTTTTGATTTAATCTGAAAGGATAAATATGGATTTAACAGTCAGTATTGAAATTGAAGGCGAGCAGATAGTTGCCGGAAAAATTGAATATAAAAATAATAAAAATGCAAGATTTATATACGATGAAAGCTTTGTCGATAAAGGATATGCTCCGATATCTATTTCGCTTCCTATACAAAAAGAACCATTTAGTGAGATGGAAACACGGAATTTCTTTGAAGGACTTCTTCCAGAAGGATTCACAAGAAGAAGCATAGCCGGAATTATAAGAGCTGATGAAGATGATTATCTTTCTTTACTTAAAGCCTTAGGGAATGAATGCATTGGAGCCATTAGAGTTTTTGAGACTGATTCAGAAGTGAGTGTTTGGGAGTATGAAAAACTTACAATGAACAAACTTAAAAGATTAGCTTCTGAAGGTGCGGTTGAATCAGCAAAAATATTGACAGGGACAAGGCTTTCTCTTGCTGGCGCATCGGGAAAAGTTGGATTGGCATATGATGGTAAAGGCTATTGGTATCTTCCGCATGGACTTGCCCCAAGTACGCATATAGTAAAGCAAAGTCATGTAAGACTTCATGACATAGTTATAAATGAATGTCTAATTATGAGAGCGGCAAAGAACGTTGGCTTAAATGCAAGTAATTGTATTATTATTAATTCAGGAAAAGGCAGTGATGGGGAAGTTCTTCTTGCAAGTGAACGATTCGACAGACTTTATGAAAATCCTGTTTTTGAAAAAGGTAAATTCAAAAAAATAAAACGTCTTCATCAGGAAGATTTTGCACAGATACTTTCTATAAATTCTTTAAATAAATACGAACGTGAAGGCGACCACTATTTAAAGAGCATGTTTGATGTAATTAGAAAGTATTCGGCCGAACCAATTGAAGATAGCATGGAATTATGGAAAAGGCTTGTGTTTGATTTCCTGACAGGAAATGCAGACTGCCATCTTAAAAATTTTTCAATGCTTTATTCGGAAAATTTAAAATCCATGAGACTTGCACCTATGTATGATGCATTAAGCACAAGAATATATGATGAAACTACAAGAGATTTTGCATTTAACATTAATGGAAAATATAGAATTGATGAAATAACAAAAGATGATTTTATTGCTGCTTCAATGGATGCAGGGATTGCTCCTAAAAAAGCAAAAGAATTATTTGATGAAGTAGAAAGTAAATTGCAAATAGCACTGGATAATGCGCGCGATGAACTTCTTAATGAAGGCTATGGTAAAGCTATTGAAATTCGAAAGAAAATAAAATACTAAAAAAGAAGCAGGCTGTATAACCTGCTTCTTTATTAGCATTATATTAAACAGTAATAAAATTATTTCAAATTTCCAAAAAGTCCTCTAACCAAAGAAGTTGCACCGCTTCTCATTACTGAGCTTAAAGCGTTTGTTGCAGCTCGCTTTCCGATTGTTTCAGCACTTGAAACAGTACCTGTTCCTAAAAGTGAATTAACAAAGTTTGTACTTACTGAACGTGCAGCTGATGAAGCTGCATTTTTAACGGCCTGCTCGGCAACTTTTTTAACAGTTGATCCAGCAGTGCTTTTTTTCTTTTCTTTTATTTCTTCTTCAAGTTCTTCTGTTAAGTTCTTTGTTGCCTTTTTTGTTTTTGCTGTTGCAGCTTCTGCCTGTAAAGGAGCTGCTGCTACAGTAGCTGCGGCTGCGGTTTCTGTCTGTAAAGGAGCAGCGTCACCTTCAGCAGCTGGTGCAGTATTCGCTTGAGCATCTCCTGCCTGGCCTAACTTGCCAGAAGCTTTCATGATGATTTCATAAGCTGATTCGCTGTCAACGCTTTGTCTGTATTTAAGTTCAAGCTCGCTTGATTTAATGGCATTTGAAACAACATCTGGTGATGCGGCTCCCATTAAACTCTGCGGTGGAAGAATCTTTGCATTTTCAACAACAGAAGGAACTCCCTTTTCATCTAAAAAGCTTACTAATGCTTCTCCAACGCCTAAGGCCTGAAGAGCTTCTTCAGTATTAAAATCAGGATTTTCTCTATAAGACATTGCTGCTGCTTTAACAGCTTTCATTTCAGCTGGAGTATATGCACGAAGACCGTGCTGAACTTTGTTTGAAAGCTGGCCTAAAACATCATCAGGAATGTCTGACGGAACCTGAGTAATAAAGTAAATTCCAATTCCTTTAGAACGAATAAGTTTAACAACCTGGCTTACTTTTTCATGAAGTGCCTTTGGAGTGTCGTCAAAGAGAGTGTGAGCCTCATCAAAGAAGAAAACAAGTCTAGGCTTGTCAAGATCACCAACTTCTGGAAGTTTTTCATAAAGTTCTGTTAACATCCAGAGAAGGAAAGTGCCGTAAGTTGTCGGGCTTTGGAAAAGTTTTGAAGCTTCAAGGACATTTATTATTCCTTTTCCGTTCGCGTCTGTTTTAATCCAGTCTTTGACATCAATTGAAGGTTCACCAAAAACATCTGCGCAGCCTTCCTGCTCGAAAGCAAGGAGAGCTCTTTGGATTGCGCCGATTGATGAAGTTGCTATATTTCCGTAAAGAGTTGTATATTCTTCTTTATTATCTGAAACAAATTTAAGCATTGCTCTTAAATCCTTAAGATCATAAAGTAAAAGTCCCTGGTCATCTGCAACTTTAAAAACGATGTTAAGTACGCCTTCCTGAACTTCTGAAAGATTTAAAAGTCTTGCAAGAAGAATAGGGCCGACTTCTGAAATTTTCATTCTGAGTGGTGTTCCGTTTTCTCCTAAGCAGTCCCAGAACATTGTTGGATAGCCTTTGTATTCAAAGTTGTCAATCTTAAAGTTTGCAATTCTTTTCTGCATGTCTTCTGAGTCAGTACCTTGAACGCACATGCCGGTAAGATCGCCTTTTACATCACTTAAGAAAACAGGAACGCCAAGGTCTGAAAAAGCCTCTGCCATTACTTTAAGGGTGATAGTTTTTCCTGTTCCTGTTGCACCGGCAATAAGGCCGTGGCGGTTAGCCATTTTAGGAAGAAGATAAAGTTCTTTATCGCCTGCATTTGCAACCCAGATTTTATTGTCTTTTAACATAATATGCCCCTTTCATTTAAAAATTTTAATGAAATATTCTCTGTTAAAATAATAACATTAAAAAATAATTTAGTCATTAAAAAGAAGGAGAATTTTCATTGAAATTTATGGAATATTCATAAGAAGAGTGTTAAAATAACACAGTCAAAATTAAAAATAAATTTTGGCTTTGAAATATTAAATAAAAAGGGAGATATGTTTATGGAAAATTTTAAAAAGTACATCGCTGAATTTATTGGCACATGCGTGCTTGTAGTATTTGGCTGTGGAACAGCAATGACTGTTGGATGCGACAGTGCAAATGGTGGCGGATATGTTTTAACTGCTCTTGCATTTGGTCTTGTTATTGTTGGAATGGCTTACTCAATTGGAAATGTTTCAGGATGCCATATTAATCCAGCTGTTTCAATTGGCTGTCTTGCAGCAGGCAAAATGAGCGTTAAAGATTTCTTCGGTTATATTATTGCTCAGTTCATCGGCGGCATTGTAGGTGCAGCAATTCTTAAAGGAGTATTTTCTCTTACAGGAAAAACTGATCTTACAGGAGGTCTTGGTTCAAACGGACTTGCCGGAGTGAATGGAAGTGTTATTGGAGGACTTATTGTCGAAGTTATTTTAACTTTCGTTTTTGTACTTATTATTTTAGGCGTAACTTCAAAAGAAAAATTCACTGCTGTAGCAGGTGTTGTTATTGGTCTTTCACTTACACTTATCCACATCTTAGGAATTGGTCTTACAGGAACTTCTGTTAACCCTGCAAGATCTTTAGGACCTGCTTTATTCGCAGGCGGAGATGCATTATCATGTGTTTGGATCTTTATCGTAGCACCACTTGTTGGAGGACTTCTTGCAGCAGTTGTTTACAGAGCTGTATTAAAATCAAAAGAAGCATAAAGCATTTATTTAAAAGGATTTTTATGAATTTTAAAATTGAAACAGTTTTAGGTGATATTACGGAAGTTTTTGATCTTGAAGCAATTGTAAATGCAGCAAATAATTCGCTTTTGGGCGGAGGCGGAGTTGACGGTGCAATTCATAGAGCAGCAGGCCCGGAGCTTTTACAGGAATGCAGGCTTTTAAATGGCTGTGAAACAGGCCAGGCAAAAATTACAAAGGCATATAACCTTCCGTGTAAATACATTATTCATACAGTTGGGCCAATATGGCACGGCGGAAATAATAATGAGCCTGTTCTTTTAGCAAATGCATATAAAAATTCACTAAAATGTGCAGTTGAAAATGGAATCAGGACGATTGCTTTTCCTTCGATATCTACAGGAGTATATAGCTATCCTCTTGATAAAGCGGCAAAGATTGCTGTAAAAACTGTTTATGATTTCTGCAAAGAAAATGAAGATAAGATAGACATTGTAAGATTTGTGCTTTTTAGTCAGGAAATTTTAGATGCTTATAAAAATGTTGTGGATGATATTATAAATCAAGATTAACTTTATAAAACATATAAACAAAAGAGATGCTTTCATAAATTTTAAAAGCATCTCTTTTTGATTAGGATTATTCAAGTGTTATGATTGAATAATAACTTAAATTACTGGTATCTGGATATATGATGGATGATCTTTGCCAGTATAAAGACTATAAGTTGCACCTGCACTATAATTATCTTGTGGGTCAAGGAGTTCGCCCATGCTATTTTGAGCCATAACAGTAAATGCAAGTTTCCAGCCTTTCTTAATGCGAACTGTCATAGGAAGCATTTCAACCTGTGTTTCAACAATTTCTCCGCCATTAAGTTTCTGTACATCTTCTTTTAAGTGAGTGTGGTAAGGACGGTATTGTGTACATTTGCTTTCATCTAATTTTCTGTGTGAAACTTTAAGACCACCTTTTGAAACAGGAGTCATTGGATTTAAATCCATAATAACTGGAACAGGGTCATTGTCTTCATCTAAAATATCAAAGTATGTAAGGATAGCCATATCGTCGCTAGAACTGCTTACGTAAAGTTTAGCCATTGGATAACCGCCTAAAACAGTGTCTTCTTCGAAAGGAGCTGTCACAAAAGTAATGCGGTTTTCTTCATCACCTGGATAATCAACTTTGCTTTCAGATGCAGGAGCGTCTAAAAGAGCACCAGGGATATTCATATCACTATTGGCCTGAAGGTATAATTTCTTGTATTCAGTACGTGCAATTGGCCATTCTTTTTCATCCTGCCAATAATATGAACCATATCCTGTACGAACCATCATATGAATTGGATCGGTATTTTCGAGCTGATTTTCATCACCTTTTAAGTAATGATTGAAGAATGCTTTATGTCTTTTGAAAATATCTTTTCCGTACATCCAATAATGAACGCCAACCTCAGAAGTGATATCCATATATTTTTGGTCTGATGGAGTAGAAGAATTAATATAAATTTCACTTGTGCCACGAGTATGAATAAATGCCTGCTCTAAAGAGATTGCTGTGTAATAAGGAACTTTGATATCAGCAGGATCACCCTTCATGGCAATATGGGAATTTTTATTGAAAAGTTCTGGATTGTCAAATTCATTTTCAACACAGAACTCTGCAAGATCTTTTCCTACAAATTCTCCTTTACAAATTTTAGGTGTAAAGCCAAATTTATTCATGAGACCGCCAAATCTGCAGTAATCACGCATTGGATCCATGTCACCGCAAAGAGGAATAAATGCTTTTAAATGAGGCGGATTTAATGAAGCTACATTAAATGCGTTCATAGCATAGAATGATCCGCCATATGTACCTACATTTCCGTTAGACCAATCCTGAACACCGGCCCATTCAATTGCGTCGTAATAATCATCAGCTTCAGGACGTCCAAACTGGCAATATTCACCAGGAGTTGTACCAAGGCCTCTTGAGTCAGCATGAATAACAACATATCCTTCCGGTACCCAGTCTAAAACATTTGCACGTTCAAAAGTTTCACTAATATGAGTAAGATATGGGTTCATTACAGAACCTGATGGAGGAAGTCCTGGAACTTGTGGCAAAGGATCTCCAGCTGCAAGTGATGCAATATGGAAGCTTATATAATCTGTTTCGTGCTGGATGCCTTCAAAGTAGTCGTCTTCAAGTTTTGCGTGTAATTCAACTTCGTTTGGATCAGCTTCTTTACCAACCCAGAATGCTTTTCCATATCCACCAAAACTAATGATTACAGGATAATGACCAGCTTTTTTAGGTCTGAAAATATCAGCTTTTACGATTCCGCCATCGCGCATAGGAATCTCAACATCTGTCTCTTTAATAATTCCGTACATTGCACGTCTTAAATAATTACGTGCGAAAGCAGGTGATACAAGTGTGCTATTTAATTTGGAAATTAATTTTTTAACAGTTTCATCATTTGTGAATAAATCTTCTGGCTGATTTAAATACAGCTGCTTGCGATATTTTGCACAAATCGCGCGAATTTCTTCTGTTATTGTAATCTTCTTCTCGATATCATCGTTTGGATTAAGACTTAAGAGTAAACGTGCAATATTTGTGACTTTGCGGTTTGTGATTTTCTTTACATTGCCGGCAACCTCAATTGATAAATCTGCAGGTGTAAGTTCAAGATCACAAGGTGCAGAGCCAAGGATAAGCCCGCCAATTGAAAAAGTGACAGTTTCACCTGGTTCGTACTCAAAACCGCCATCACTGTCTGTAAGACCAGAATGTGTTAAAGTTTCATAATTCAATCCTTCTATAGGACTGATGCAAAAATAGCCTTTCATTTTTACCTCCTTTTTGATTGCAGATATTAGATATTTTAATAGCTAATATCAATTTGAAATTAGTTGTTTATTCAACTATAATAATTATAATTTTTATAGAAATAAGCTACAATTACGCACTTTAAAGTCAGTTACTTACCTTGAAGAAACTACCCGTTATAAAGTTTCTTAGTTTATTAGGAGGCTGTTATGCAAAGAATACATGAAATGGATGAGGGAATTCGCCCTTATGATTATTTTAATAAAGTTATGGGTGGAAAATGGAAACCATTTATTATAAGAGGCATAGCTTTTAAAGGATTTGTGCGTTTTAATGAATTGACTTATATTTTAGGAGTCACGCCAAAAGTATTAAAACAACAGCTTGATGAACTTGAGAATGATGGAATTATTGAGAGGGTAGTTTATAACCAGGTTCCACCGCGAGTTGATTACGTTTTTACAGAAGAAGGCAAAGAACTTGTCCCAATTTATGACATGATTTATAAATGGGCATTAAAACGTCTTGAAGAAAAAAAAGAAAAAGTGGCTCCTTATTCTTATGTTTATCATCAAAATGACAAAGATGATAATTCTGCAAGTAATTAAATTAAAAGCAAAGACATTGTTTAATAATTAATTTTATATAAAAATAACAAAATCATATATTGACAACCAAAATAAATGAGATTATAATACGCGACATAAATAAGCAAAGGCGCTTTGGAAAATATCCGAAGTGCCTTTTATTTTTTGTAAATTTAATTTTGCAAATTGAATTAGAATTTTTTAGAGCAATGGCGCCCTGCATTTTTAATGCAAGTGGCGTCTTTTTTTGAAGGTGGATGTAATGGAAGTACAGCAGATTTTAAAGAATGAAAAGTCAGAAAGTAAAGAAACAGTTGTTAACAATAATGTAATACCAAATGGTTTATACAGACCAGAGTTTGAACATGATAACTGTGGCATTGGTGCAATTGTAAATATTAAAGGCAAGAAAAGTCATGAGCTTGTTAGTGATGCGCTTAAAATTGTTGAAAATTTAGAGCACAGAGCCGGAAAAGATGCTGAAGGAAAAACAGGCGATGGAGTTGGAATCTTAACGCAGATTCCTCATAAGTTCCTTAAGAAAATCTGTAAAGAAGAAGGAATAAAAATCAGAGGCGAAAGAGAATATGCTGTTGGAATGTTTTTCTTCCCACAGGAAGAGCTTAAAAAAAGACAGGCTCAAAAAATGTTCGAAGTGATAGTTGAAAAAGAAGGCCTCGAATTTTTGGGATGGAGAAAAGTTGAATCTTTTCCTGAAGTACTTGGTACAAAAGCACTGATGAGCATGCCAGAAATTTATCAGGGATTTATTAATCGCCCAAATGATGCAAAAACAGATTTAGAATTTGAAAGAAGGCTTTATGTTGTAAGAAGAGTTTTTGAACAGAGCAGCAACACAACATATGTACCGTCCCTTTCATGCAGAACAATTGTTTATAAAGGAATGTTTTTGGTTAATCAGTTAAGAAGTTTTTACAAAGACCTTCAGGATGAAACTTTTGAATCAGCAATTGCCATGGTGCATTCAAGATTTTCCACTAACACAAATCCAAGCTGGGAAAGAGCACATCCAAACAGAATGCTTGTGCACAATGGAGAAATTAACACAATCAAAGGTAATGCGGATAAGATGCTTGCAAGAGAAGAAACAATGCACACAGAAGCCTTCTCAAATGATGACATGACAAAAATCTTTCCGATAATTTCTTCACAGGGTTCAGACTCTGCGATGCTTGATAACACATTAGAATTTTTGACTATGACAGGAATGGAAGCTCCGCTTGCAGCAACAATCTTACTTCCTGAACCATGGTCGCATAATGATACCCTTACACAGGAGGTTAGAGATTTTTATCAGTATTATGCAACAATGATGGAGCCATGGGATGGACCAGCATCAATACTTTATTCAGATGGTGATGTAATGGGTGCAATCTTAGACAGAAACGGACTCAGACCTTCTAGATATTATGTGACAGATGATGACAGATTGATTTTAAGCTCAGAAGTTGGAGTTCTTGATGTTGAAGAAGAACATATTATTCAAAAAGAACGCCTGCATCCTGGAAAAATGTTTTTAGTTGATACTAAAGAGGGACGAATAATTTCAGATGATGAATTAAAAAACAGATATGCATTAAAAGAACCTTATGGTGAATGGCTTGCAAACAATCTGCTTAATATGAAGGACATAAAAATCCCAAATAAGAAAACAATTTCTTATGATAAAAATGAGCTTCAGAGATTGCTTAAAGCATTCGGTTATACATTTGAAGAATACATGGAGCAGATTGAACATATGGCTCTTACAGGAAGTGAGTTGATTGGCGCGATGGGCGTTGATACACCTCTTGCAGTTTTATCAAAGGAATATCAGCCATTGTTTGCATATTTTAAACAAACATTTGCTCAGGTAACGAATCCTCCGATTGATGCGGAAAGAGAAAAGATTGTAACCTGTACTCCTGTTTATATAGGGAAAAACGGAAACCTTCTTTCTGATGATCCGGAAAACTGCCAGGTTTTAAGAATTGAAAATCCTATCCTTTCAGATCTGGATTTACTTAAAATTTCATGCATGGATAAAGCCGGCTTTAAAGTAACAAAGGTTCCGATTATTTATTATAAGAGCACTCCAATAAGAAGAGCCATCGAGCATCTTTTTGTGGAAGTTGACCGTGCATATAACGAAGGAACAAACATATTGATTCTCTCTGACAGAGGTGTTGATGAAAATCATGTAGCAATTCCGTCTCTTTTGGCAGTTGCTTCTGTTCACAAGCATCTTGTTCAGACAAAAAGATGTACTGCAATGTCGATTATTCTCGAATCAGGAGAGCCAAGAGAAGTACATCACTTTGCAACTCTTTTGGGATTTGGCGCAAGTGCAGTTAATCCATATCTTGCTCATGCTTCGATTTCAGAGCTTGTAAAGAAAAATTTACTTGATAAGGATTATTATGCTGCAGTTGATGATTATGATAACGCAGTATTACATGGAATAACAAAAATTGCTTCAAAGATGGGAATCTCGACAATTAAATCCTATCAGGGAAGCAAGATGTTTGAAGCGATTGGAATATCAAAGGAAGTTACAGAAAACTATTTTACAGGAATTGTAAGTCCTGTTGACGGAATAACTTTGGAAGATATTGCGGAAATGACAGACAGACAGCATTCTAAAGCGTTTGATCCTCTTGGTTTAGAAACTGACCTTAGTGTATCAAGTGTTGGAAGACACAAGATGAGAAAGGGAGGCGAACTTCACAGATATAATCCGCAGACAATTCATATGCTCCAGAAAGCAACGCGCGATGGAGACTATGGAGAATTTAAACAATATACAGAAATGGTAGACAAAGAAGAAACAGGTTATTTAAGAAGCCTTATGGAATTTGTCTATCCTGAAGAAGGCGTTCCTTTAGAAGAAGTTGAAGATGAAATGGAAATTGTTAAGCGCTTTAAGACAGGAGCAATGTCTTATGGCTCAATTTCACAAGAAGCACATGAAACACTTGCAATTGCTATGAATCATCTTCACGGAAAATCGAACTCAGGTGAAGGCGGAGAATCAGATGAGAGATTAGAATCTGCCGGAACAGAAAATGACAGAAGCTCTGCAATTAAGCAGGTAGCTTCAGGCAGGTTTGGAGTAACAAGCAGATATTTAGGCTCTGCAAAAGAAATTCAGATTAAGATGGCACAGGGTGCAAAACCAGGTGAAGGTGGACATCTTCCTGCAAGAAAGGTTTATCCATGGATTGCAAAAACAAGACATTCAACACCGGGCGTAAGTCTTATTTCACCACCGCCACATCATGATATTTATTCGATTGAGGATTTGGCACAGCTTATTTATGATCTTAAAAATGCAAATAAAAATGCAAGGATTTCTGTAAAGCTTGTTTCTGAGGCGGGAGTAGGAACTGTTGCAGCAGGTGTTGCAAAAGCAGGAGCTCAGGTTGTTCTTATTTCAGGCTATGACGGTGGAACAGGTGCAGCGCCATTAAGTTCAATTCATAATGCTGGCCTTCCATGGGAGCTTGGTCTTGCGGAAACTCACCAGACATTAATTCAGAATGGCTTAAGACAAAGCGTTGTCATTGAAACAGATGGAAAGCTCATGAGTGGACGAGATGTTGCAATTGCTGCAATTTTAGGCGCGGAAGAATTTGGATTTGCAACAGGCCCTCTTGTAACTTTAGGATGTGTAATGATGAGAATCTGTAATCTTGATACATGTCCAATGGGAGTTGCTACTCAAAATCCTGAACTTAGAAAACGCTTCATGGGAAAACCTGAATACGTAGAAAACTTCATGATTTTTATAGCAAGAGAGCTTCGTGAATACATGGCAAAACTTGGAGTAAGAAAACTTGATGAACTTGTTGGAAGAACTGATCTCTTAAAGAAAAAAGAAAATCTAAATGGGCATGCAGAAAGAATTGATTTAAGTGGTATTTTAGCAAAGACACCAAATGAAAACTGCACATTCAGCAAAGACCATATTTATGATTTTAAATTAGAAGAAACCTTAGATGAATCTGTGCTTCTTAAAGATGAAGCAGTTAAGAAAGCTATTAAAAATAAAAAGAAGGCAGTTGTTGACATTGAAGTTGAAAATATTAACAGGGCGTTTGGAACGCTTTTAGGCGCTGAGATTACAAGAAATTATCATGACGGAATGGACGATGATACGATAACAATTAACTGTAAAGGCGCTGCCGGCCAAAGCTTTGGTGCCTTCATTCCTAAAGGTCTTACTATTTCCTTAACAGGTGATGCAAACGATTATCTTGGAAAAGGACTTTCAGGAGGAAAGATTATTGTTAAAGCACCTAAAAATGCTGGCTATGAAGCCGAGGATAATATCATCGCAGGAAATGTTGCCTTATATGGTGCAACCTCTGGAGAAATCTATATTGCAGGACGAGCAGGCGAGCGTTTCTGTGTAAGAAATTCGGGAGCCAGTGCTGTTGTTGAAGGTGTAGGAGAGCATGGCTGTGAGTATATGACAGGCGGAGTTGCTGTTATCTTAGGACCGACAGATAAAAACTTTGCAGCAGGAATGAGCGGCGGTGTTGCATATGTTTTAGATGAGAAAAATCGTCTTTATAAAAATCTTAACAAAGACATGGTTTTGATGGAAAAAATTGAAAATAAGACAGATCGTGAAGAATTAAGAAGCCTGCTTAAAAATCATGTTAAATATACTGATTCGGCTAAGGCTAAAAAGATCTTAGATGATTATGAAAACTATCTGCCTAAATTTAAAAAGATTATTCCTTTTGATTACAAGAAGCTGATTTCAATTACAGGAATGTTGGAAGAAAAAGGATTAAGCAGGGAAGATGCTCAGATTGAAGCATTTTACATAAGCCAGAGTGAAAGGAAGGAGGCAGAATAATGGGAAAGACAACAGGATTTTTAGAATATGAAAGAAAAGAAGGAACGGTTGTTGCCCCACTTAGCCGCATTTTGAATTTCTCCGAATTTCACAAACAGCTACCACTTGAGGAACAACAGCTTCAGGGCGCCAGATGCATGGCGTGCGG
>R19__coassemble_625_pt1 | contig 14941 bp, 9 predicted proteins | sample R19__metabat2_low_PE_008 | metagenome-assembled genome bin R19 | reverse complement strand
TGTTGAGTTTCCTGGCTGGCCCGGCATTACGCTGTTTATGTAGATTGTGGCCTGAGGAACACCTTCTTCAAGTTCAGTAATTACTGCATCATATTGCTCAATAAAGGCATCTGTATCGGAGCCATATGCAACCATGTCATTAGCGCCAAAGCCAACAATTATTACATAAGGCTGAAGAGAAATTGCTTTTTGCACTACTTCTTCTGCGCCGTAAACGCCCTGTCCTACTATTCCGCAGACAACATCGTCTCCTAAGTAGCCGCAAGCTTCAACTCTTAACATTATTGAGTCGCCTACGATTGCAGTTCCTTCATACCATCTCATGAAGATTGAAGGGTCCGGATTACAACCTTCCATTGCAAGGATTTTTTCTTTTTCTGCATCCATGTCTAAAATCTTTGCAGGCGTGTTATCTTTAAATTCAGTAGGGCTTTTTTCTTCAAGTGCCTTAAGCTCGCTTACGTTCTCGCTTATCTCTGCCTCGTTTGCACTGCTCTTAGTGCTAACAGTTCCTCCTGAAGAAATCAAAAAGACAATTGCAACAATAATAATCAGCACAATAACTATGCCTAATTTTGAGCCGATTATAGGTTTTTGTTTTTGTCTTTTTTTCTGCATGGTTTTAAGCCTTAATTTATTTACTAAAATTATTTTTAATTACTCTGTTCTTAATGCAACTGCCGGATCCTTCTTTGCTGCGCTTCTTGATGGGATTACCCCTGCTACAAGTGTAAGAAGCATGCTTATTACAACAAGGATAATCGCTGCCGGAATTGGAAGCTGGGCATGGATGTTGCTTATGTTAGTTAAGTGCGCAATAAGCGCATTAATAGGAATGCAAAGGAGGTAAGTAATTACAACACCAAACACTCCCGCGGCGAAACCTATCATTAAAGTTTCTGCATTAAAGAGGCTCGAAACATTCTTCTTAGATGCTCCAATCGCCCTTAATACACCAATTTCTTTCGTTCTTTCCTGAACTGAAATAAGTGTAATAACGCCAATCATTATCGATGAAACAATAAGCGAGATTGCGACAAACGCAATAAGGATATAAGTTATTGCATTTATTATCGTTGTTATTGATTTCATCATTATTCCAACGTAGTCTGTGTACTTAATCTGATAAAGTTCACTTACGCTTTCGTTGTATTCAGAAATTGCATCCGTTACAACATCTTTATTTTCAAATGAAGATGCATAAATATTTATTGCGGAAGGATTTCCTAATTCAACGTCTCCAAATGAAACCAGATTATCGTCATATGTATTTTCTGAAAATTCAACGATGTTATCATAAAATCTTGCAAGCTCTTTATTTGAATAATTTGGCATTGCCTCATCAAGAGCTGCGGCAAGCTGCTCTGTTGTCATCTGCTGCATCTGCTCTTGAACGCCTTCTGCATACTGAGCTGAAACCTGAGTTCTTACCATTTCTCTAAAGATGCTGTCAAGATCTTCGTCAGACATTGATTCAAGATAAGAATTGATTTCATCTTCTGAAACGCTCATCTCAGATGTCATTGAAGATTTTATTGTGTCTTCCATGTCCTGCCTTGTCATGCTTCCAACAACCTGTTCTACCTGCTCATCCAAATAGCTTTCATCAGGAAGGCTTTGCATCTGAATATAGGTCGATGCCTTCTTTTCGTTATCCATTGAATTTACATAGTCCTTAAAGCCAGCTGCCTTTTCTTTATTTGAAAGGTTATCTGTGTTCTCTTCAAAAGGAAGTCCTGTAAGAACATCGATTCTTGGATTATCTTCCTGGGCTTTTATTATGTCAGAGCCTTTTGCCTCATTTATTACATGCTCTGTAAGCGCGCTTGTGTAACAGATGCTTCCGTTTATTATGTTGCTTACTGAATCATCATTTGGCTTAATAATTCCTACAACTTTTAACGGCTCTGCATTATCGTAAAGATATTTAAGTCCTGTTTCTGTATCTCTTAAATCTTCCCAAAGACCTGTCTCGTCATTATATGTATAGCAGTCTGCATTTAAAATTGTTCTGTATTCAGTGTTACAAATATCCTCGTAAGACCAGTTCGTATCCTTGCTTTCTAATGTGTCTCCGTTTGCAGCTGCCTCCATCATCTCATCCATTTCATCTTTTGAGATAAGGCCTAAGGCATAAAGAGTTATGTCATCTAATTCATTATTTTCATCTAAGACTAAAACTATTTCGTTGTAATCATTTGGCCATGAGCCATAGACAACGTCATACTGGTCTGTGACAAGCTCATTTACAGGCTCTCCGTTTTTACCCGGAAGAAGCTCTTGCCACAAAGTCATGCTTGAGCTTGAAGAAAACAAACTCGACATTGATGACAAGGAAGACATTCCGCCCATTGAAGTCATTGCTTCAAGGTCAAGTCCCATGTGCTCAAGAAGAAGCTCTGATAAAAGTTCTTCTGAATCTGCTTTTTCAATTTTGCCATCTACGTTTTCTGTATAGATAAGCATGTCAAGGTCGTAAGAATACTGAACTGCATTTATTGCCTCATCAAGCTTTGAGTCAGTTGCCATTTTATCTATTAAGTAGTCATTAAATGCAACGAGATCATTTTCACTTTGATCCATGCTGTTTACGGCATTTACTATGTCGTATGCTGCAGCTTTCCTGTAAACTGCATCAGTATCGTGGTTAACCTCCTCAGACTTCGAACCCATGAACGTTTCCATTACTGTCGTAAGGTCGATTGTCGTAGACTGCAAAGTTATAGGATAAGAAGAAAGCGTTTCTTCTTCGACGTCGTTTATGTAGGTCGTCATTCCTGTTGAAATTGCAAGTATGAGCGCAATTCCAATAATTCCTATGCTTCCTGCAAAAGCAGTAAGAATCGTTCTTCCTTTTTTTGAAAAAAGATTTTTGATTGAAAGGCCGAAGGACGTGCCCATTGACATTGTAGGCTGCTTCCTTTTTCTTCCTCTCATCTTTCTGATTTTTGCTTTATCATATTCCCTGAAGGCTCTATACTCTTCTCTAGTCAAAGGATTTGTGTCGCTTTGAACTTCTCCGTCAAGCATTTTCACAATTCTTGAGGAATATTGTTCGGCAAGCTCAGGGTTATGAGTTACCATTATTACAAGACGCTCTTTTGAAACTTCTTTTAGAAGCTCCATTACCTGAACGCTTGTCTCAGAATCTAATGCACCTGTTGGCTCATCTGCTAAAATTATGTCTGGATTATTAACGAGGGCACGCGCAATAGCAACACGCTGCATCTGGCCACCCGATAAGGTGTTTGGCTTTTTATGAATCTGATCTAAAAGGCCAACCTGTGCAAGTGCTTTTTTTGCTCTCTGTCTTCTTTCTTTTTTTCCAACTCCGACCAAAGTTAATGCAAGTTCAACGTTTGAAAGTACGCTCTGGTGCGGGATTAGGTTATAGCTTTGGAAAACAAAACCAATTGAATGGTTTCTATAAGCATCCCAGTCTCTTGCATCAAATTTTCTGGTTCGTCTTCCATTAATAATAAGCTCTCCGTCTGTAAGCTTATCAAGACCGCCTATGATATTAAGCATGGTAGTCTTTCCGCATCCGGACGGGCCTAAGATGGAAACGAACTCTGCGTTTCTGAATTTAAGTGAAACGCCTTTTAACGCATGGACTGTTCCTCCACCTGCGACATAATCTTTTTTAATCTTTTTTAACTCTAGCATTTAAAATTCCTTTTACTAAAATTGTTTTAAATATCTCAAGTATTTTCTAAAACGGTTTATTAAATCTGGCTAAGTGCCTGCTCTAAATCTGCAATGATGTCATCTGCATTTTCAATTCCTACTGAAAATCTGATGAGGTCTGGTTTTACTCCTGCTTCTAAAAGCTGCTCGTCTGTAAGCTGTCTGTGAGTGTGGCTTGCCGGATGTAAGAGGCATGTGTGGGCATCTGCTACATGAGTTGCAATGATTGCAAGCTTTAAGCTGTCCATGAATTTTTCTGTCTGCTCTCTAGTGCCTTTAACGCCAAAGCATAAAACGCCGCATGTTCCGTTTGGACAGTATTTCTTTGCAAGCTCATAGTTTTCATCGCTTTCAAGGTCAGGATATTTAACCCAGGCGATCTTGTCATTTGATTCTAAGTATTTTGCAATTTTAAGTGCGTTGCTGCAATGTCTTTCCATTCTTACATGAAGAGATTCAAGTCCTAAGTTAAGATAGAATGCATTCTGAGGTGACTGAATTGAGCCTAAGTCTCTCATAAGCTGGGCTACTGCCTTTGTTATATATGCTCCTTTTCCGAATTTCTCAGCATATGTAATTCCGTGGTAAGATTCATCCGGTGTGCAAAGGCCAGGGAATTTTTCTTTATGTGCCATCCAGTCAAAGTTTCCTGAATCTACGATTGCACCGCCAACCTGAGTTCCGTGGCCGTCCATGTATTTTGTTGTTGAATGAGTAACGATGTCGCATCCAAATTTAAATGGATTGCAGTTAACAGGAGTTGCGAAAGTATTGTCGATAATAAGCGGAACTCCTGCTTCATGTGCAAGTTTTGCAAATTTTTCTATATCTAAAACGTTTACTGTTGGATTTGTTATTGTTTCTCCAAAAACGCATTTCGTGTTTGGCTTAACAAATTTTTTAAGTTCTTCAAGCGGAAGGCTCTGGTCAACAAAAGTGCATTCGATTCCCATCTTTTTCATCGTTACGCCAAAGAGGTTGTAAGTTCCTCCGTAGATTGATGATGATGTAATGAAGTGGTCGCCTGCTTCGCAGATATTAAATACTGCAAAGAAGTTTGCTGCCTGACCTGAGGAAGTAAGCATTGCTGCAGCTCCGCCTTCCATCTCACAGATTTTCTGAGCCACTGTGTCGTTTGTTGGATTCTGAAGTCTTGTATAGAAATAGCCTGATTCCTCAAGATCAAAGAGTTTTCCCATAAAGTCACTTGTGTCATATTTCCATGTTGTGCTCTGAATAATTGGCACCTGACGAGGCTCGCCATTCTTTGGATAATATCCACCCTGAACACATCTTGTTTCAATGTTAAATTCGCTCATTTTATTTTCCTTCCTGATAAACAAAAATATTTATTTTTTTAAATTTTATTTTCAAAAAAATCACGCAAACAAGAGGTCGGCATCAAAACCAACCCTTGTTTAAAAACGCTTGCTTAAAAACCTCTTTTTTAAAGCAGCGTTCAAATTTTAAACTGCTACTATTCTATTAAATTTTATGGTTTGTTTCAAGAGCAAATGCCTTTTATTTTTATAAAAAAGAGCTGCCGGTTGTCGGCAGCCCTTTAAACTTATTTCTATTTTCAATTAGTCTTTAATGAAAGATTTTCCTTCTTTTCTCATTCTCTCATTAAGTTCAGCTCTTTCTTTGATGTAAACAAGATCTTCTTCCCAAAGTTCAGCTGCTTTCTCAGCCCATGCATTTGCATAAGGTGTAGTCTTATCACAAAGATCATCAACTGGCTCTGGTGAAGCAAGGTCTGTTGAATGAGCCTCTGACTCTTCTTTAACCATCTTTCTTAAAGCTTCTGGATTCTCAAGCATTGGGCATGGACGAAGCTGATTCTCATTGAATGGCTGATGTGCACGGTATGCCTGGAATAATGGTCTCTGGAATGCTTCAAGAAGTCTGTGCTCACGGATGTTGCTGTCTGCATAGTGAACGAAAGCACATGGCTCAATATCGCCTGCAGCATTGATGTGGAAGTAAATTCTTGCACCTGCAACGCAGCCGTTTACAAACTGTCCATCATTCTGGAAGTCAAGAGCGAAGATTTCTTTTCCGCCTTCAAGATCTCTGATTTCACGGATTCTATGTTTCATGTACTCACGCTGATCAGGAGTTGGAAGAAGAGCAACGTCTGCTTCAGTTCCGATTGGCATGTAGTGGAAGTACCAAACAAATACGCATCCCTTGTCAATAAGCATATCTAAGAACTCATCGCTTGTGATTGCCTGGTAGTTAAGGCTTGTGTAGCAAACTGAACAAGCAAATGGGATGTTGTACTTCTTAAGAAGATCCATTGCTTTCATAACCTGCTGGTAATGGCCTTCACCACGACGTCCGTCGTTAGTTTCTTCTGAACCTTCGATTGAGATTGAAACTAAAACGTTTCCAAGTCTGATTACTTCTTTACAGAAATCTTCATCAATTAAAGTAGCGTTTGTGAAGATATTGAAAGCATCGTCATAATGCTTTTCAGCAAGTTTAAGAAGATCATTCTTTCTGATCATTGGCTCGCCGCCTGTGAACATGATGGCGTGCATACCAAATTCTTTACCCTGAGTAATAACATCATCTAATTCATCATATGAAAGGCTTAAAGCGTTGCCGTACTCAGCAGCCCAGCATCCTTTACATCTCATGTTACAAGCTGTTGTTGGGTCAATTAAGACAACCCAAGGAATGTTGCAGTTGTATTTTTCTGACATTTCTTTTGTTGTCTGATATCCTCTGAATCCAGCCTCGTAAAATGCATTAGTAATGTAGTTTACTAAGATGTTTTTATCTGTATTGTTAATTATACGCATAATAAATTTGTGATATTTATGCTCTTTATTATGCATGATTTCATGAAGTGCTTCGTAAGAAGTTGGTTTCCAGGAATTTCCCTGGATCTTTCCTACAAACTCAAGCAGTTTGTCGGCTGCTTCTAATCCTTCTTCTTTTCTGGCTTTGTCGATAAGATCGCTGATGATCTTTTTAAACGCAGCACGCTCTGCTTTGTGAATAACGCTTGACATTCAAGTACCTCCTAAATTTTTATACTCCATTTATCTTAAATTGTAATTGCATTCGCAAAATACTTTACTACATTTATGCCAAAAAGTAAACCGAAATTTTATTCAAAATGCATTGACAATTTGCTCAAAAATCTTTGTAGCTTTTATGCATAAAAAATCCTCCTATTATATAGAAGGATTTTTTTCTTATCTTGGTCTTTGATTATTTGATTTTTGTCTTGTTACATTCGGGTTTCTTCTCTTGAGATTTTTATTGTTATTTCCTTCAGGTCTTCTTACGGAACTTTCTTCAGATCTTCTGCCTGAACTTCTTTCAGGTCGTCTTCCAGAAGAATTTTCGCCCGGTCTTCTTTGTGCCTCTCCTCTTCTTTGAGGTGCGCCGCCTCTGTTTCTTAATGCGGCTTTTCTTCTTTGCATCTTCTTTCTTCTTAATTCTTCCTGCTTGCGCTTGTTGATGTTATAAAGAATGAAAAGAATAATTGCTATTACAACAACTACTATTAAAATTATCCAGCCTGCGCCTAAGCCTTTGCCTGCATTAGCAGCTTCTTTATAAGTTTCTGCTTCTTCTGCAGTAAGTTTTGGGAGCTCTTCATAAACAATTGTTCCGCATTTTGAGCACTTAGCCTCAGCCACTCCTTCTTCATCAACTGTCGGATCTTTTACAGTTTCAAAATTTCCTAAGCTATGAGCAAGCGGCTTATAATCTGATTTGTAGCTATAGTCACATGTCTTGCATGTATGTTCTGTATAGCCATATTGCTCACAATCACTTTCAACTGTCTTTTCATCATACTCAGGATTCTCACACATCTCAGGCAAGAGCGTCTTATCATATTCCTGTCTTTCATCTGCCGTAAAATCATCTGTGTTTCCGTCGTAGTCGAAAGTCCAGTTCATTATCTCGCCACAGAACGGCTCGCAGTAAGCTCGGCGGTCTGTGTTATCTTCAAAGAAAGTTATTTTTCCTGAAACATAGTTATTTGTAATATAGCCTGCATAGCTTGTGTTTTCAGGATCTAAAGCATACATGCCAACAAGTCCGCCACTGTGGACATATCCATGCTCTGAATCAAAGCCTGAAATTTTTACTTCATTGCTGTCGAGGTCGATATAGCCTGCTGCATAAGCTCCACCTAAAAATTCTTCGTCTCTGTTTTCAGCATCATTATCAACCGAAATTAAAGTGACTTCATTTTTTGAATTTTTAATTGATCCATTTCCGAAGCCTACAAAACCTCCAACACCAAAGCAGCTTGCCTTAGCTTCTACCTTTGCCTGTCCTTCGATTTCTACTCCATCAACTTTTGAGTTTTCCATGTAGCCGGAAAGCAGGCCCACAAAGCAGTCCTTATCGCTTGTTACATCAACATCAATTCCTAAAATTTTAAGATTTGAAATTGTTGCATTTTCAAGGCTTCCGAAGAATCCCGAAAAGACAGCATCATATTCAACATAGTTTCCGTCATAAACTGTCTTTTCACCATCTGCAAAAGAAGTTACAGAAACGTTTAAAATCGCATGATTATTCCCATCTAAAGTTCCAGAAAAACTAATAGGGCTCCAGCTTTCTCCCTGCATGTCAATATCGACCATCAGTTTATAATTGCCTGACGGATTTGATTTAATCTGCATGAAGTCTTCTAAGCTATAAATTTCTGTTGCACCCGAATCATTAGTTGTTGCAACTGTGTCGCTAGATGAATTTGCTTTGCCTTCGGTCGTCTCTTCTTTAGTTGTTGTTTCAGAATCTGAAGCAGTTGTTGTTTCGCCGTCTTTTGAGGTCGTTGTTTCTTTTTGCTCAACAGTTTCGTCGTCATTTTCAGTAACCGTTGTTTCCTCATCTAAAGCTTCTGTTTCTTCGTCAAGAGCTTCCTCTTCATAATATTCAGTTTCTTCTGCCACAGTCTCTTCATAATCTTCTGTTGCAAAAACAGGCATGCTTAAAGACGCTGCCAAAAGTAGAGCAATTATAATCGATGCTAATTTTTTTAATCTCATTTAATATTCTCTCTAAATAAATTTCTCAAACATTTTTCTTGATGGCTCAAGATAGCTTAAATCATCTTTAGAACCTGTAAGCTCAATAAGATTTTTAACTGCTGTTTTCTTTTTATTTCCAGATGCCTTCTTAAGCTTTTCAAGATCGAAGCCGTCTCTGAATTCAAGAACATTCTTTTCTCTTGCAAGGTCAACTAATTTCTTTCCTTTTTCAGATCTTACTATTAAAGTGTTCCATCCCTTGTCTTCATCAAAGCCTAATGGGCTTCTTGCCTCACCAACTGAGATGTCAGAAAACTCTGCAGTCATGTCTGCACAGTAAAGGCAGTTGCTTCTTACTATAGGAAGTATTTCGTCTAAATCAATCTGTCTGTCGTCAAGATCCATTCTGTGGAATTTGCTTGGGAGAATTTCTGCATGTTTACAAGGTCCGTATTTTTCAATTCCGTCCCAGTCAAGTCCCCATCCGCAGAAAGTTCCGATTACAAGGCTTATATTGTCAGCATTATTTTCATTTTCAGCAAATGGTTTTGCTTTCATTTTAAATGTTGCAAGCGTCTTGCAAGGAGTTCCTACTACGCCGATTTTCTTATATTTATTTTCTCCAAGCGCTTCGTTTAAAACAGAAAGTGTAGGCGCTATCTGGTAGCTGCTTCCCTGGCAAGAAAGAAATTCTTCCTTTGATGCAGCAAGCATTCCCTTTGGATTTAAAGTTCCTTCTGCCTTGCTTAAAACTGCTGAATCAATAATGCCTTCCTCAAAAGCAAGATTAATAAGGGCTGTTATTGTTCCGCCGTTCTGGGCATTTTTTAAAAATTCAGGGTCAGCTGCTCTTGTAAGGTAAACTCCTTTAACTGCTCCTAAGTTTTCTTCTAAATCTGCTTCATCAAAAAATTTATTTCTTAAAGCCTCTAAATCTTCCGGCATTCTCGGACAGAAATGCTTGCATCTTCCTTCCTGTCTGTCGCAGATATAATCCACAAAAGTTCTTCCCTTAAATGACTTCCAGTAAGGACACATTCCCTGGCATGCACCGCAGCCTGTGCAAATGCCTTTTTTTATAACATTATTATCAACTTCTAAAATACTAAACATTCCTTTTTCCTCCCTTAAGTCAAAACAACCAACAATGCATGAATTCTTATGTCCACACATTCTGCCTGAAGGTCAGGAATATAGGTTTCAAGTGATTTGCTAAGTGTGCAAAGTCTGTCATCAATGATAAACTGATAACCACCTTTTTTCTCGATTAAAAACCCTTCCTTTATTAACATCTTTTCAATCTCTTTAAAAGTAAGGCTTATGTCAAGCTCTGTCTCATAAGATGTTTTATAAAGTGGATGGGAAAATCTAACTTTCTTTGTCATTATTTTTCCCTCCTTTTCGTTATTTCATCATAACCTGCATTAAAGGCTTTTTTGTTAATCTCAGTAAGCTTTTCATTAAAGTTTTCTGAAAGAACATAAAAGAAGTCAGAAGGCTCAACAGGCATGTTAGGAAGTGCAGCAAGCGCACCCATTAAAACGATGTTGGCAATTTTTGAATTTCCAACTTCTAATGCTATGTCTGTTGCGTTTAATTCATAAGCTTCCTTGCAGGTTTCATTTATTTCTTTTCTTATTTCTTCAAGTGAAGGATAATCTGCCTCGCCAATTAAAACGCCCAATGGATAAGCTGGTCTTGGGTCATAAATGCAGACTGTATTTTCGTTTCCGTAAACTCTTAAAATTCTAAGCGCTTCAACTGGCTCAAAAGCAATTACAATGTCTGCCTTTCCTTCAGGAATTAAAACGCCTCTTTCTGTCTCATCAGAGAATCTCAAGTGGCTCATTACTGAGCCTCCTCTTTGAGAAGCTCCATAAGTTTCACCGACTGAAACTTTATATCCTTTTTCTACCAAAGCGGAACCCATGAGTCCTGACGCAAGGATGTTTCCCTGACCGCCAATGCCGCAGATAACTATGTTTACTAACATTACTCATCTCCTCCTTCCACTTTAATTGCACCCGAAGGACAGATCTTAGAGCAGACTCCGCAGCCTACGCAGGCAACCTCATCAATTGCAGCCGCTCCTTTTTCATAATCCCAGATATTTCCAGGACAGCCCCAGACTCTTGAGCAGTATCTGTCACATCCGCATCCGTCACCTCTGCAGATGTCCTGATCTACCCAGACTTTTTTCTTCTTTCTTGTTTTTGCAGCCAATGTTGCGCAAGGCTGTTTAACTATTAAAATTTTAAGTCCTTCCTTCCCTAGAAGTTCATAAATTAAATTCTTTGTCTCTTCAACATCAAAAGGATCTGTTTCATAAACATCACATCCTAAAGCTTCGCAAAGTGCACGAATGGAAATCTGGTCTGTCTTTCTTCCCATTGCAGTTTCTCCGGTTCCCGGATGTGGCTGGAAGCCAGTCATTGCTGTTGCTGAGTTATCTAAAACTAAGTGCAGTAAATTTGCACCGTTTACTTTTGCAGTAATAAGTCCCTGGAAGCCTGAGTGGAAGAAAGTTGAATCTCCGCACATGCTTACAATTGGCTGGTCGAAGCCATATTTTGTAAGTTGGCCAAGGCCTCCTGCAACCGAGCTTCCTGAGCCCATGCAGCTCATGAAGTGGTAGCCATACTGGCCTGCTCTTCCGCCTGCCATTGTGTAGCAGCCGATGTCTCCGATTACAACGCCAGGTTTTTTAGACATTCTTAACGCCTGCTTTAAAATAAAGAACGTTGCTCTGTGAGGACAGCCTGCGCAGAAAGTAAGCTCACGACCTGGAATTTCAAGTCCTTCTTTTGCTGGGCATACTTCTTTGCATTTGCTTTCCATTCCTAAGAATGTCAAAACTGCGTTTTCTACGTTATCAGGATTAAGCTCTCCGATTTTTGGAAGGATATCATTTCTTCCGAAAATCTTAACTGAAAGCCCATTCTTTCCTGCGATTGCAGCGATGTGCTCTTCTAAGAAAGGATCTACCTCTTCTACCATTAAGACTCTTTTTGCCTTTGATAAATATTTTAAAATAAGTTTTTCAGGAAGCGGCCAGATTGAACCAAGGCTCAAAACTGAAACTTTGTCATTAAGTCCTAAATTATCAAGAACTTCTTTAACATAGTTCATTCCTGTGCCGCCTGTTATTATAAGGTCTTCTGAATCTTCATTTCCCTGGAAATGGTTGAAAGGACATTCTTCAAAGCTTTCTCTTGCCCACTCTAATTTTTCAAGAAGGAAGCCATGAAGGAAGTTGATTCCTACCATTCTGTCCCATTCTCCGATTTTAGAAAATTCTCTTTTTTCTGGAATTTCGCCAAGAGTTACGCCTCCTCTGCCATGACAGATTCTTGTTGTAACTCTTAAGATTACCATCTGGCCTAATTTTTCTGAAAGCTCAAATGCATAAGGAAGCATGTCTTTTGCTTCCTGAACTGTCTGAGGCTCAAGCATTGGAACATTTGCAGAAACTGCCATATGTCTTGAATCGAATTCGTTTGTGCTTGAATGGGAGTCAGGGTCATCAGAGCTTATTATTACAAGCCCTCCTTTTACTCCGCCTAAAGCGCCGCAGTGCACGGCATCGCCCTGGAACAAGAGTCCATTCTGTTTAACTATGCAAAGCGCTCTTGCATTTGCAAAAGAAGCTCCCATGCATGCCTCAAGCGCTGTTGTTTCATTTGTTGACCATTCTGCATAAAATCCCATTTCATCTGCAATATGTCCAAGCATTCCTAAAACCTGGGATGATGGTGATCCGGGATAAGATGATGCAAAATGCATTCCTGCCTCGATTGCTCCTCTTACTAAGGCTTCATTACCCTGCATAAGATAAGTTTTTCCAGGCTCATTTTTAGTTGTCATCCATTCCAACTTTATTCACTTCCTTTATAACTTATTTTTTATAATTAATATTCTCGCGAAACGTATCTTTTATTTTAAAACATTATCTATTGTTTTTGTGAAAAACTTTTGTATTTATAAAAAAACATGGTTTTTAAGTCTTTCAAAGGCTTCTTCTACTTTCGAGAACGGAAGCGCAAGGTTCATCCTGATTCCGTTTGGCACATGGAAAGCATCTCCTTTTTGCCATGCAACTCCCACGTCCCATCCTTTCTGGATAAGCTCATTTATCTTAAGTTCTTTTTCTTTCAAATATTCTGTGCAGTCTAAAAGAAGCATGTAGGTTCCTTCCGGTTTTGAAACCTGAACTCCTTTAAAGTTTGTTTCAATAAAGTCATATGCAAAGCCCATGTTTTTAGAAAGCACTTCGTTAAGCTCAGAAACCCAAGCTTCGCCTTCCTCGTTATAAGCTCCGTAAATCGCATGCTCGCAAAGTACGTTTAGTGCGTTATAATGCGTTTCATTTTCTGTCTTTAAAACTTCTGATTTAAGCTTTTCATCATATATAATGCTGTAGCTTCCGACAAGACCTGCAAGGTTGAAAGTTTTGCTTAATGCGTAGCAGGCTACTGTTCTGTTTCTTGCATCCTCATTTACGCTCTGGGTCGGAATATGCTTATTTCCGTCCAAAAGTATGTCGGACCAGATTTCATCTGAAACCACGATACAGTCGTTGTTTTTATAAACTTCAAATGCTTTTTCGATTTCTTCTTTTTCCCAGACTCTGCCGCATGGATTATGCGGGCTGCAGAAGATGCAGACTTTTATATTGTTTTCTTTTATTCTTCTGTCCATGTCTTCGTAGTCCATTGTCCATCTTCCGTTTTCATCTAACTTTAATGGGCTGAGTTCTGCGATTCTTTCTGTATCTTCTAAAACATGTGTAAAGCCTATATATGTCGGACTGTGAAGAAGTATTTTATCGCCTTTTTTTGTATATGTTCTTATTACTGAAGAAACGCAGCCTAAGACTCCGTTTTCATAGCATATGTTTTCTTTTTCAAGATCTGTAACGTTGTTTCTTTTTTTCTGCCAGTTTATTATGCAGTCAAAATATTCATCCGTCGGATTAAAGTATCCAAAAAGCGGATGTTCAAGCCTTTCTTTCATGGCCTTTGTTATTGTTGGCGCCGTCTTAAAATTCATGTCTGCAACCCACATAGGTATTGCGTCAAATCCTTCCTTCGGGCTTGTTGGGACTTCCGCCCATGGAACGGATGCTCCGATTGAATCTACTGCCAACGCATCTTTTCCGTGTCTGTCTATTATTGAAGTGAAATCGAATTTCATTTTTTCCTCCGCATTTTAATTTTATATATGCTTATCATACTATAAAATCTGCATGATGCTAAGACTATTTTTTATTAATTGAGAGATTGAAATATTTATTAAGTATCATTATCCAAAGAAAAACAGGATATGCAAATAATGGGGCTTTTTGAAACTAAAATAAAAAAGCTTCCCAATTGCTCGGGAAGCTTTTAAATTTAAAGTTTGTTGTTCAATGATTACTCAATGATTGTAGCAACTTTTCCTGAACCTACTGTACGTCCACCTTCACGGATAGCGAAACCAAGTCCCTGCTCCATAGCGATTGGGTGAATAAGTTCAACTGTGATTTCTACGTTGTCACCAGGCATGCACATTTCAACACCATCTGGTAAGTTGCAAACGCCTGTTACGTCTGTTGTTCTGAAGTAAAACTGTGGACGATAGTTGTTGAAGAATGGAGTATGACGTCCACCTTCTTCTTTTGTTAATACGTAGATCTGACCTGTGAATTTTGTATGGCATGTTACAGTACCTGGTTTACAGATAACCTGTCCACGCTCGATTTCGTTACGGTCAACACCACGAAGAAGACAACCAATGTTATCACCAGCCTGGCCTTCATCAAGAAGTTTTCTGAACATTTCAATACCAGTACAAACTGTCTTCATTGTTTCTTCTTTGATACCACAGATTTCAACTTCATCCTGTACATGAAGAACACCACGCTCTACTCTACCTGTTGCAACAGTACCACGACCTGTGATTGTGAATACGTCTTCAACTGGCATAAGGAATGGCTTATCTGTATCACGAACTGGATCTGGGATATAAGAATCAACAGCATCCATAAGTTCCATAACTTTGTCCTGCCATTCAGCTTCGCCTTCAAGAGCTTTAAGAGCTGAACCTCTGATGATTGGAATATCATCTCCAGGGAATTCATACTCATTAAGAAGGTCTCTGATATCCATTTCAACGAGCTCTAATAACTCATCATCATCAACCATGTCGCATTTGTTCATGAATACTACGATGTAAGGTACACCTACCTGACGAGCAAGTAAGATGTGCTCTTT
>R19__coassemble_616_pt1 | contig 15063 bp, 7 predicted proteins | sample R19__metabat2_low_PE_008 | metagenome-assembled genome bin R19 | reverse complement strand
ATTTTACCCTTTGCGTCCTGGAAAGTATAATCATAATAGTTAAGCTGAATCTGGCAGAACTCCATTTCATCGCCATAAGCTGCTAAAAACTGCTTCATGTTTTCAATATCGCCATGAGCTGAAAAGCCAAGATGCTTAATGCGTCCGTTTTCTCTTTGTTTAACAAAGAATTCTTTAATTTTATGTTCAGGATTTAAATATTCATCAATATTAAGCTCGCAAACATTATGAATGAGATAAAAATCAAAATATTCTGTCTGGCATTTTTCAAGCTGCTTTTCAAAAATTTCTTCAGCCTTTGACATGTTTGAAAGATCATATCCAGGGAATTTCGATGCAAGATAGAAGCTGTCTCTTGGATATTCTTTTAAACATTCGCCTGCAACAAGCTCAGAGTTTCCACCATGATAACCCCAGGCTGTGTCATAATAATTAACGCCAGCATCCATTGCAGTCTTTACCATTTTCTTTGTAAGTTCTTTGTCAATCTGAGCGTCTTTTCCGTCAATAACCGGAAGTCTCATCATTCCAAAGCCAAGAGCTGATAATTTTTTTCCCTTAAATTCTTTGTAAATCATTTCATTCTCCATCCTTTCCGCATTTTTATTTTTAACTTTCAACAACCATTAATTCTGTTAGCAAATATTTGGAAACCACCGCTTGTTTCCTCACATTATTTAATTTCTATTACAGATCCTTTTCCATGTTTCTTAATTTCTGTGTTCTCATTTTAGCAAGCTTTGCGCCTTCCTCAAAGTATTTTTGCGCATGCTCTGGGAAAGTTTTTTCAAGAGTTAAGAATCTGTTTTCTCCTCTTAAGAAGTCAATATAGTCAAGATCTGGGTCAGGAGCGTCAACCTTAAGCGGATGCTCTAAACGTGGATCATAGTGGTAAAGATTCCAGTAACCACTCTTAACTGCTAATGCCATTTCTTCCTGAACATTTTTCATGCCCTTTTTAATTCCATGAGAAGTACATGGACAATATGCAATTACAAGTGAAGGTCCGTCATACTCTTCTGCTTCTTTTAAAGCTTTTATAAGCTGAGCATTTGAAGCTCCCATTGCAACCTGTGCTACATAAACATTTCCGTAAGTCATCATGATCTGGCCAAGGTCTTTTTTCTTAGTAGGCTTTCCTGCTGAAGCAAACTGAGCAACTGCTCCGACCTGAGTTGCCTTTGATGACTGGCCGCCTGTGTTTGAATAAACCTCTGTGTCAATTACAAAAACATTGATATTATAGCCACCTGCAATTACATGGTCTAAGCCACCGAATCCAATGTCGTAAGCCCAGCCATCGCCACCAAACATCCAGAAAGTTTTCTTTGCCATCTGGTCTTTATGTTTAATTATCTCTTTTGCAAGGTCGCATTCTTCATCCTTAAGAGCTTCTACAAGTTTGTCAGTTGCGATACGTGACTCATCATAATCGTCATAAGCTAAAAGCCACTGTTCAGCTGCCTCTCTCGTTCTTTCTGAAATCTGCTCTTCATTAAGCATCTTTCTTACTCTTCTCTTAGAAGCTGCTCTCTGCTGAGTAACTGAAAGATACATTCCAAGTTCAAGCTCTGCATTATTTTCAAAGAGTGAATTTGTCCATGCAGGTCCAAATCCTCTCTTGTTTGTTGTATAAGGAATTCCAGGCATTGGTGAACCCCAAGCCTGAGAACATCCTGTTCCGTTTGCCCAGTAAACTCTGTCACCAAAAAGCTGGGTTATAAGTTTTGCATAGGAAGTCTCAGCACATCCCGCACATGCAGCAGAAAATTCAACCAAAGGTCTTCTGAACTGGCTTCCTTTTACTGTATATGGATCAAATACATCACCTTTATCAGAAAGTGAAAGTCCGTAATTCCAGATTTCTTTTTGCTTTTCTTCTAAGTTTGCAGGAATCATTTTAAGTGCCTGAATCTTATCAGGGCAAACCGATGCGCAGCTTCCGCAGCCTGTGCAGTCGTAAGTTGAAATCTGAATTGAAAATCCATATTTCTTATCACCTTTTACTGCTTTTGCAGGAACCACTTCAAATCCCAAAGGCGCATTTTTCTCTTCTTCCTCATCTAAAAGATAAGGACGGATTGCAGCATGCGGACAAACGAATGAACACTTGTTGCACTGAATACATTTGCTTGCATCCCACGAAGGAACGTTTACTGCAATTCCTCTCTTTTCATATGCCGTAAGACCCATGTCAATTACGCCGTCTTCTCTTCCAACGAAAGCGCTTACAGGAAGGTCGTCGCCTTTCTGTCTGTTAATAGGGAATAAAATATTTCTTACAACTGGCGGGAGATTTGGATCATCTTTCGGTCTGTCATCAACTGCATCAGCCCAGTGTGCAGGAATTTTAATTTCCTTAACCATTTTTGCGCCCATGTCAATCGCATCCTGGTTTTGCTTTACAACAGCCTCGCCTTTATTCTTATATGATTTAGCCGCAGCTTCTTTCATGTAATTTAAAGCTTCATCAAGGTCAACTAATTCCGTAACCTTAAAGAATGCTGCCTGCAAAACTGTGTTTGTGTGACTTCCAAGATTTAATTCCTGGGCAATTTTGGTTGCGTCAATTGTATAAAAACGATGTCCGTCTTTTGCAAGATTTCTCTTAACATTTCCAGGAAGCTTTTCTTCAAGCTCTTCTTCTGTCCATGTACAATTTAAAAGGAATCTTCCGTTTTCTTTTAATTCTTCTGTGATGTCATATTCTGAAATATAGCTTTGAGCATGGCAGGCTATAAAGTCTGCATGCTTAACATAATAAGTTGAACGAATTGGCTCTCTGCTTATTCTTAAATGAGACTTTGTTATGCCAAAAGATTTTTTAGCGTCATATTCAAAATATGCCTGAGAGAACATGTTTTCCATGTCACCTAAAATCTGGATTGTGTTATGGTTTGCACCAACTGTTCCATCGCCTCCGAGTCCCCAGAATTTACAGTTAAAGCAGGTCTTTCCGCTTACTGAAGGAATGTCTTTTAAAGGAAGTGAAAGATTAGTTACATCATCTTCAATTCCTATTGTAAAGCTGTTAATTGGCTTATCTGAAATAAGGTTATCATAAACTGCCTGAATCTGCTCAGGGCTTGTGTCCTTTGAACTAAGTCCGTAACGTCCGCCCAAAATCAGTTCAACTTCTCTCGTCGATTTCCCGATTACGTTGCAAACGTCCATGTAAAGAGGCTCTCCAACTCCGCCCATTTCTTTGCATCTGTCTAAGACTGCAATTCTTTTAACTGACTTTGGAAGTGCATTTAAGAAATATTCTGAAGAAAACGGTCTGAAAAGATGAACCTGAAGGAAACCAACTTTTCTTCCTTTTTCTCTTAAGTAATCAACAACCTCTGAGATACATCCTGAAACAGAGCCCATTGCAACAATAACGTCTGTTGCTTCAGGATCGCCATAATAATCGAAAAGATGATATCTTCTTCCTGTTATCTTTGAAGCTTCTTCCATGTACATATCAACAATGTCAGGAAGTTCCATATAGCCTTTGTTGTTTGCTTCTCTTACCTGAAAATAAACATCTCCGTTTTCAACAACTGCATGAAGTTCTGGATGTTCTGGATTAAGTGCATGACTTCTGAATCTGTCTAATGCATCCTGGTCCATTAATTTTGAAAGCTCTTTAACATCAGGCATTTCAATTCTGTGAAGTTCATGAGAAGTACGGAAGCCATCAAAGAAATGCATGAAAGGAATGCTTCCCTTCACTGCTGAAAGATGGGCTACTGCTGCAAGGTCTGCAACTTCCTGAACGCTTCCTGAGTTAAGCATTGCCCATCCTGTTGAGCGGCACGCCATTACGTCTGAGTGATCTCCGAAAATACTTAATGCATGAGTTCCGACTGTTCTTGATGCAACATGAAGAACGCCCGGAAGTCTTTCTCCTGCGATTCTATACATTGTTGGAATCATGAGCATTAAGCCCTGGCTTGATGTGTAGCTTGTTGTTAAAGTTCCTGCTTCAAGCGAACCATGAACTGCACCGATGGCTCCTGCTTCTGACTGCATCTCAACGAGGCGCACTGTCTGGTCAAACATGTTTGTCCTTCCTTGAGCGCTCCATGCATCTGTGCTTCCTGCCATAGGTGATGAAGGTGTTATTGGATAAATTGCTGCAATTTCAGTAAACTCATAAGCAACATGAGCGGCAGCCCCGTTGCCATCTACTGTAACCATTTTTTTAGACATTTAATCATTCTCCCTAATCTATTGCCTTTTATTTCCGCGAATTTCGATTTTGAATTTTGGCAATTGTATTTTAAAATTTAAAAAAATTTTATTTCATTCTCTCCGCGATTATTTCTGCCATCTCTCCAACGTTTTTCATTGAAGAAATTTCTTTCATTTTAAATTTCATATGAAATGCTCTCTGGATTGTATTTATGAGTGTGATATGTTCAAGGCTGTCCCAGTCTTCGATATCATCTGCTGTTGTATCAGGAGTTACATGAATTGATGGATCATCAAAAACATCCTGAAAAATTCTATCTAACTTTGCATAAATTCTGTTCATTTTGCTCTCCTTTATTTTAAATTATTTTATTACTCTGCTTCGTTTCCTTTAATATCTATAACACTGCATTTTCTTTCGTAGTCTGTTATATCAAGACTCCAAACGGCATTTCCTTCTTCATCCTCTGAGATTTTTTCAAATCCAAAAGTTCCATAAAGCTCTTTTACCATTTTATTTTTTGCAGTCGGATAATAATATCCTTTTAAGGTTTTAATTCCTTCTCTCTTTGCTTTTAAGGCAAGTTCGTCAAGCATTGCAAATTCCATTTCTCTTTTTAGGACTCTGCAGCTCATAAGCCAAAGGATAATATCTAAGACTTCCCCATTTTTCTTTCCGATTACAACTGAGACAACACCATTATCTCCGAATTTATCAATAAGCTTACCATAAAGTCTTATGTAGTCCTTACTTTCGTAAACCTGCTCCATCTCATCTGTTGTAAATCTTTTTGTTGTAAGATTGAACTGATTGCTTTTATTTGTAAGCTGAGTAATTCTTGCAAGATAAACCGGAATGAAGTCATCAATAATCGCTGTCATTTCGAGGCTCTTTAAATATTCTGAATAATCAGCAAATGATGCCATCTGCTCGGCGCGCTTAATGTTTTCTTTATACATCTCATTACGCTTAAGGTCATCAGCACTTAAAGAAGTCGTCTCAAAAAATCCATTTCTGTCTATATTAAAAATATAATTTTCAACGCTGTCAAATTCAGGAACAGCAATTCCATTAATCTGACCCTTTACGATTGCTCGCTCTGCCGGATTATCATCTGCAAAAACAAATGACTCAGGAAGAAGGCTTAATTCATTTGCTGTTTCGATAAGATTTCTGTCTTTATTTTCCCAGTTTGCTTTTATTAAGATGAAATCATCAGGCTTTATGGCACCTTCCGGATGGTTAAGTCCTGCAAGCGCATTTTCAGGTTCATTTTTCGAACATACAGTAAGCATTATTCCAATCTGTTTAAGCTGCTTTACATAGTCCTGGAATTCATAATAACTTTGAGCAAAGCCATTTTCCTGGCCAATTTCAATTCCGTCTACTCCATCGTCGCCTACAACTCCGCCCCACATTGTGTTATCGAGATCAAGTGCTAAAACTTTTTTGTTCTTTCCAAAGATTGACTTGATTACATGAGAAAGGCTGAATGCAAAGTATGGAATTGCATCAAAAGTCATTGCATACTTATACATGTTCCAGTATGAAGGGTCCGACCACTCCTTAAGTCCGTAATCAGCAGAAACGTAATTTAAATCATGAATATGAAACGTTTCATTTTCTCTTGCATAAGCATAGAAAGCCTCGTTTAATCTGTTTAAATAATTTGTCCTTCCATGAATATCATAAACATCTTTATTTCCCATGAGTCTGAAAAGAGGCATTTCAAAATTATTCTGGATTATCGGACAATTAAAAACCTTATGAAGATTTTCCCAGATGCCTTTAAATTTCTGCATCTCGTTTTCAAAAAGAGCATTTATTTCTTCTTCTGAATTACTCGTTGTCGGATAATTTAAAATATTTCTGTTTGTTGTATGAATGAAAATAATATCCGGCTTAAAGTTTAAAAGTTCTTCAGGCGGGAACATTGCATCCTGAAAATATTGCGCATATTCTGATTCGTAAAACTCAGGCTCGATTCCTTCATTCAGCAAAAAGAGCTCTAAGATATTAATAATGTTGCTTGTTGTTGAACCTCCAAGCACTGCAATCTTCTTTTTTATTCTTGATGAACCGTCACTGAGTAAAGTTTTCTTAATTGATTTTTTCTTTTTGTTAATATACTCAGAATCAAACGGATACATTAATTCCTGAAGCATTTTTCCCTCCGGTCTTAAAAGCCTTGCGCTTTAAAATTGATAATTTTAATATTATTTAAAAACAGTTTTACGGTTCATTGCTGAACCGTAAAAACTTTCACTATTAAATTAGTCTGTTTCAGTTTCATCAGTTCCTGAGCTTGAACTGCTTGATGAATTTGAACTACTTGAGCTGCTTGAGCTGCTCGATGAACTTGAACTGCTTTGAGTTACTTCCTCGTCAGGTCCCTCATCAACAATTGTCATTCCTGCATTCTGAGTAAGACATGTGTCAAAGAAGCCAGCGCTTCCATCTGCTAAGTAATAAGAACAGCAGATGTAGCAGAAGTCTGTTATGCCATTTGCCCTCATAAAGTCTATCGCGTTGTAATTTGTATATCTTACGTCGGCAATATAAATTTCTTCAAACGATTCTGTAAGATAAGGCGGAATAGGATTTCCAAAACTGTCTTTCATTATGAACAGTTTTCTTCCGTTCTTAACGCTCGTCTTAAGTTTAACAGTATTTGTGTCACCACCCATGAACATTACATAAGAGTTTGCTGTATCAACATCAATGAAGTAATGGTCTTTATAAAGGTAGTTAAAGTCGCCGTCATAATAATAAGTGTTATAACTTGCCTTTGGAATGTAGTAAACAAAGTCTTCCGGATCGTTTAAAATTCTTGCATCTTCTGTGTAACCATACATGGAACCTACATATCCTTCATTTACATTCTTCTCATAATCATTATCAAGATCACCTGCGAAGTCAAGTCCTGCCGCTTCCGCTAAAGTTCTTGCTGCATAATATGCGCCAAGAGGAGTCCAATGGTGGTCAGTTCTTAAGTAGATGTCTTCTTCTGTATGTTTTGTAAATACCTGACAAAGGTCAATGCAGGTAATTCTCGAATCAAGCGATGGAAATACTTCGTTTTGGTAATAGTCTTCCTCATCAACAGAATAATCTTTTGCATTAAGCGGACAGTAGAACTGAGCCGACAATGGAACTGGCATGCAGTAAATATTTATTTCATCGCCAAGTTCTTCTGCAAGATAGTTCATTGAATTAGTAAAGATTTCATGAGAGCCGCCGCCGAAAAGAGGAAGTCCTCTCCAATGACCATTTTCCTGAACAATCAGAAGGTTGTTGTCAGTAAGTTCCATTTCAGCATTTTCTGATCTGAAGTCTTCCTGCTCTTCTTCTCCCTCTGCAATCTTGGTTGCCTCTGTTACTTCTTCAGTAGTCGTCTCGTCAGACGCTGTCGTATCTTCTTCGGCATTTGCGTTTCCGCCTTCTGCCATGTCCTTGTTAATAAGAGTATATGTGCCTTCTGTCTGGAAACCGCAAAGCTGCAAAAGTGAAGATCTTAATTTCTTAAAGGCATCTCTGAAAGGCACTGTGTCTGTGTACCATGTATCAACATCCGAAGTGAATTCTCCACTAAAGTAAGATGCAAGAGAGAACGTTGGGAATTCTGCCAAAGTTCTTTTTTCAATTGCAGAAGTTGTCGAACGAGGAATAACAATCATAAAAAGGAAACCTAAAGCAAGACAGATAAATAAGACTGTCTTAGTGCGTTTGGAAATTTTAAGCTCGAGTTTTTTTCTTCTCTTAGCTTCAATTCTTTCCCTTCTTTGCTGCCTTTCTTCAGGAGTCATCATCCTTGGGTCTTTATGCTGTTTTACTCTTGGTTCTTTTTTCATTTTTATTTTTCAACTATTAATAATTTTAGTTTTTATTTACTGAATTGTTTTAATCCTTTTTTAGTTAATTGCAGGTTTAAATTTTATGTTCTGCTTAATTTAAAATCTAAAGTACAGGAACGGATTGTTTGTCGTATCCACAAGCAGTATTGAGGAAACTATTAAAAGAATAACGCATCCTATAAGTGCTCCGTACCGACCAAGTTTATATATCGTCGGATTCTTGTTCTCTAAGAAGAATGATTTTATCTTAGGGAAAACAGGAAGGCTTAATACAACTGCAAACGCAAAAAGGATAATGTTGTTTACAAACGATGACCATGTAAGAGTGTCTGCAAATGGCGTTCTTCCTTCTATCATTCCTATTCCGAAGATGTTTCTGAAGAAATAACCAAGCTGTCCAAAATCTTCAAAATAGAAAATTCCAAATCCTATTACAATTACAAGTTTGCTATAAAGATGCTTTTGCCATAGCTTCCATTTCTTAAGCCTCTTCTTGCCAAGCTTCTGCTCAAAGAAAATGAAGAATCCGAAGTAGAGACCCCAGATAATAAAGTTCCATGAAGCACCATGCCACATGCCTGTGCAGAACCATACTAAGAAAAGATTTAAATACTTAAAGTTTCTTCCTGCAATTGGTACATATAAAAGATAATCACGGAAGAAAGATCCAAGTGAGATATGCCATCTCTGCCAGAACTCTGCAATCGTCTGACATGCAAACGGATATCTAAAGTTCTCATCAAAGTGGAAGCCAAAGATTCTTCCAAGTCCGATTGCCATGTCTGAGTAACCGCTGAAATCGAAATAAACATAAAGTGCATAAACAATTACAACGTACCATGTTCCAAGGAAAGAAAGATCCTGAATTCCATCTGCATAGAAAGTATCAACAATCGTATAAAGATTGTTTGCAATTATTACTTTTTTTGCAAGGCCGCACATAACTCGTAAAAGGCCCTGAGATACATCATTAGAAGTTGATCTTCTGTTTAAGATTTCGCCTTCAATCGTGCTGTAACGAACGATAGGTCCGGCAATAAGCTGTGGGAAGAGTGAAAGATAAAGCAGGAAGTTCTTAAATGAACTCTGGGCTGAAACTTCTTCCCAGTAAACGTCGATAATGTAGGAAATTGCCTGGAATGTAAAGAAGCTTATTCCTATTGGAAGTGCAATATCCGGAACAGTTAAGTTTCCTCCAAAAATCGAATTGATATTTGTTGCAAAGAAGGCAGTATACTTAAAGATAAGCAGAATAATTATGTCAATTATTATGCCTCCTGCAAGAATCAGCTTCGGTTTTCTGCCCTCGTCTCTAAATCTTTCTATTCCTAAACCTACTATCCAGTTTAAGAATGCACTAAAAACAAGGAGGAACACATAAAGCGGTTCTCCCCAGGCATAGAAAATAAGTGAAAATACTATTAATATTGTATTTCTTGTTGAAATCTTCTTTGCCAGAAAATAGCACAAAAGGCATATTGGCAGAAAGAAAAACAAGAAAAATAAGTTTGCAAATACCATATATCTATTTACGTCTCCAAAAAACTGTCCTATATTTTAACACAGTAGAAACCAATAATCCACCCAGAAACTTTCTTTTTTTGATGATATTTTTGATGTTTTTTTGTCAATATTTTAGGTTGAAATTTCTTTTTAAGCATATTAAAGTGCGCGGCTTTATTGCCGCGCATTTTACTACTTTATTACTTTATAAACTTCAATTTACTCATTGCTTATTGAATCACCTTTAAAGATAAATTCAACTTTTCCATTACCTTCTGTATTTCCTGTAAATGACTTGTATCCTTTAGCAAGGTCTTTTAAAGCCTCTAATCTGTCTTTAAGCTCTGTGATGTTATCTTCATAAAGTGAAACGACTTTTTCAATGCCTTCTTCATTGAACTTTTCAACACCTTCCTTAAGTTCAGAAACGCCTTCTTTAAGTTCACCTGTACCTTCTTTTAAAGAACCTGTTCCTTCTACAAGTGAATTTGTTCCTTCTAAAAGTGTTGATGTACCATTTGCAAGCGCTTCTGTGCCGCTTTGAAGTTCTATGCTTCCATTAAAAAGCTTTCCTGTTCCTTTTGCCAGTGTATTTGTACCTTTTGAAAGTTTACTTGTTCCGCTTGAAAGCTCTCCAATGCCTGTAAAGAGGGTTCCTGCACCACTGTTAAGGTCTGAAACGCCCTTAGAAAGCGTTGTTGAAACTGCATTAGAAACACTTAAGCTTCCTTCCTTCAGTGATGAAGAACCAACAGCAAGTTTATAAATGCTTGAGCAAAGTGATTCGCTTCCAAGACCGTCTCCATTAACTGCGACATCTAAAGCAGAAAGGCCGTCATTTAACTGACTTGCACCGCTTATCATCTGTGTTGCCGCATTACTAAGACTTGGCTTAAGTTGTTTTTCAAGACTTGTATCTAAAGTAGAAAGGCCGTCTGAAACCTGCTTGGCGCCTGCTGCTAATTTAGTAATATTTTCTCCTGCTGCACTTAGGCTTGATGCGATTGTTGAAATGCTTGGAGTAATCTCTCCTATCTTTCCTGCATATCCTGAAATATATGCTGCATCTGTTGCTATTGTAGTAAAGCTATTGCTTATATTTCCAGCGGCTTCTGAAATATTATTTCCTGCATCTGCTGCACTTGATGCCTGAGATGATAAACTTCCTGCATCTGAAACAATAGTTTCTTTTTTAGATTCAATGTCTGACGCCACATCGTTCACATCAGATGCTGCATTTTTTATTGTCTCCTGAGATGAGCTGATTGAACTTGCAGACTCTTCAATTGCTACAGCAGCAACTCTTATTGCCTCTGCTTCATCAGGATTATCTTCTTCGATTTCATCAGCTATGCTATAAAGGCTGCCTGCCTCATCTGAAATAGCGCCCGCTGCATCCGCTGCACTTTCTGCATTTTCATTAATTGAACCTGCATCTGAATAAAGTGATGAAGAGTCATCCGAAAAAGTGGCTGCATCACTTTCTACATTACCTGCTGCTTCTGAAATTCCTGATACACTTTCACTTAAAGCAGATGCATTGCCTTGAATCGTCTGTATGTCTGATGCAGTTGCACTTGTAAGATCTCCAGCATAACTTGCTATCTCAGATGCGCATGTGCTTAAGCCCTCATTTGCCTGGCTTAAACCAGCTGCTGCCTGACTCAAACTTTCTCCTGCGCCGCTAAGGCTTGAAAGCCCTTCAGTCACCTGGCTAGCCCCTGCTTCAAGAAGCTTTACATTTTCTATTACACTATCAACGCCTGCCTCCAGAGCCGGAAGCCCTGATTCTTCATCTATGAGAGAAGAATAAAATGTCTTAGCTCCGTTTTTAAGTTCCGTTACACTTTCTGAAAGTGATGGCGTGCTTAAAGTCCCTTTATTTACTGCATCATTAAGAGCTTTTAATCCATCTGAAATTGTTGTTGCGCCTGATGAAATGCTTTCAGTTGCAGAAACAAGTGAAGGTGTATTTTCATCTCCTTTATTAACAGCTGAATCAAGACTTTCCGTTCCCGCCTTAAGCTTTCCTGCTCCATCTTTTAAATCATTTGAAACTTTTTCATTAAGAGTACTTGCTCCATCTTTTAATTCTTTTGCACCGCTATCTACCTGCTCTATACCGTCTTTTAAATCTCCTACGCCTGATTTAGCTGTATTCATTGCTGTATCAAGCGTTTCTGTACCGCTGTTAAGTTCTTTTGCGCCACTGTCTAATTCATCAGCTCCATCATCAAGCTGCTCTGCTCCGTCCAAGAGTTCTTCTGTTCCATCTAAAAGCTGGTCTATTCCATCTGTAAGCTCATCAAGTTTATCTTCGATTTCGTCAAGTGACGCGCCATCTCCTAAGTCAAGGTCACTAAAAAGTTCACTTGTTGCAAATGAGCCTGACATTGTAAGCTCGAAATCTTCTGCGTCAAGATCAATTGTTACACTATCAGGGATTTCAGGAATCTTATCTTTAACATCAGAATCAAAGTTATCAATTCCTAAGCTTTCGTAAAGACCCGGAAGTCCAAAGCCTACTACAATTGTTCTTTCTCCGTCATTAATTATTTTGCCTGAGTCAACTTTAACATTTGAAATATTGTCCGAATTGAAAATAAATCCTGAGCCTACTAAGAAAGGAACATACATTGTCTCTTCTTTTCCGCCCACTTTAACTTTCTGTTTAGTATTGTTTGTGTACTTAATTATAATCTGGACATGGCCTGATGCTCCTGCAATATCATCAGGATTTACTGTTTTTCCATCAAGCTTATATTCAATATCAATTCCAACAGGAAGTTCATCCGTGCTTGTTCCCTGATAGTAAACGTCTTCGCCATCTGCCTGCCATGTTATGTCTTCGCCAGAACCTGTTTTAGTTGCATTACCTTTTACAACTTCAATATCATCCAAATCAGATGAATCCTTGATTGTATTGGCACCTGTAAGATTGTTGATCCAGACCGAAACGATGCTTTCTTTAACATTTCCGTTTGCATCAGTTATAACATAAACTGTTTCATCCTTTTCATTTCCGGATGTATTGTTTTCACCTGCAAAAATTGCAGTCGGACTCATTGCCATAATAAGTGCTGAGCTTAAAACTATCATTGCTGACTGTTTTATTTTTTTCTTACCGTTCATTTTTATTTTCCTCCCAAAATATTTTTCGTGCCTGTAACTGATTTATCTGATTTTATATTTTCTTCTGAATTAATTTCTTTTGCATGAGCTAAGGCATATGCTTTCATTTCTTTTTTCATTCCAAATGTTGTCTTAATAATAATTTTGTCAAAAACATAAAGGAATGATGGAAGAACTAAAAGTACTACTGCCATGCTTATAAGTGCGCCTCTTGCCATTAAGAAGCAAAGCGAACCAATCAGATCGACCTCTGAGTAAATTGAAACTCCAATGGTCGCTGCAAAAAATCCAATTGCCGAAACTAATATTGAAACGGCCGAAGATTTTAAAGCAGTCGCAATGGCGTTCTTTTTATCAATGCACCGCCTTCGTTCATCTAAGTACCTGTTCGTCATGAGTATTGCATAATCGACCGTCGCGCCAAGCTGAATTGTGCTTACAACTATCGAGGCAATGAAAGCAAGCTTTGTTCCCGTAAATCCAGGAATGCCTAAGTTGATAAAGATTGCAAATTCAATAACTGCAACTAAAATAACTGCAAGCGGAATTGATTTAAGAACTATTGCAATGATTATGAAAACAAGCGCAATTGAAACAATGCTTACTACTGCGAAGTCATGGTCTGTAATTGTTATAAGGTCTTTTGTTCCCGGTGCCTCTCCAATAAGCATTGAATTATCATCATACTTCTTTGCAATCTCCTGAAGTGCTTCTATCTGAGAGTTTACTTCATCACTTGCCGTCTCATATTCTGAACCAATTAAGATAAGCTGATGATTTTCGCTTCTTAAAGTAAATGTAATGTCACTTGGTAAAATTTCATCAGGAACAAGACTTCCTAAAACTGAACTTTCTCCTAAAACGAAAGTTACTCCGTCCACTTCTTCCATCTCGTCTGTCATCTCTTTTACTTCTTTACTTGAAAGGTCAGAGTCAATAAGCAGCATATGAGCCGAACCGATTCCGAATTCGTCTGCTATTTTTTCGTTTGCCTGGACGCAGTCTAATCTTTCAGGAAGTGAAGTATCGAGTTTGTAATAAACTGAAGTGTTTGAGTAGCCATAAATCGCAGGACCTACAATTACAAGGAATGCAATAATAAATACCCAGTGATTTTTTATTATCCATTTTGATGCCTTATCAAATTTCGGCATGATTGATTTATGCGTTGTTTTAGCTATTGCTTTTTCACTTAAGAGAATTAATGCAGGAAGAATTGTTACGCATGAGATTACTCCAAGCACAACTCCTTTTGCTAAAACAATGCCCATGTCAAAGCCTAAGGTAAATGTCATGAAGCAAAGTGCGATAAATCCTGCGATTGTTGTAAGCGAACTTCCTACAACTGATTTAAATGTTAAAGCTATTGCATGCGCCATTGCCTCATTCTTTTCACAATAAAGCATCTTCTGCTCTTTATAGCTGTGCCAAAGGAAGATTGAATAATCCATTGTTACAGCTAGCTGCAAAACTGCTGCCAGTGCCTTTGTAAGATAAGAGATTTCTCCTAAGAATATATTTGTTCCAAGGTTATAGACAATTGCAATTGCGATACTTGCCATAAAAAGAAACGGAAGCATGAACGAGTCCATTGTTATTGCAAGTACGATCATGCAAAGCACAACCGCAATGAGAACATATATCATTTCTTCCTGCTCGCAAAGTGTCCTTGTGTCTGCTATTATTGCCGACATGCTTCCGACAAGCACATTTTCTCCTGCAATGTCTCTTATGCTTTGAATCGCCGCTAAAGTCGTATCGGATGATGTTCCCTCGCTAAAGAAAATTATTACCATTTCATCATCACCGGATTTTAATTTTGATGCAATATTGTCCGGTAATAATTCTTCAGGAATTGTTGTTCCCGCAAGAGATTCATAAGAAATTACACTTGCAACACCTTCTACTTCCTCGAATTCGTCACACATGCTTTCGACCTGTTCCCCCGAAAGACCTTCCGTTACAACCATTGAGAAACCACCCTTTCCGAACTCGTCGATAAGGATGTCCTGTCCTATCATTGTGTCAATGTCTTTTGGGAGATATGTCAGAATGTCATAGTTAACGTTCGTGCTAAAATATCCAAACGCCGCCGGAATTAAAAGTAAAATTGCAATAAGCATTATAATTTTTCTATGATTTGCGATAAAGCGTCCAAATTTTACCACTTGTTTCCCCTCCTTTTATATTTTAAGTCACATAACCCTTTAATATATTTTTGACCAAAAATGACTCTTGGTCATTTTTATCACGAACGCTATTATAAGACCTTAAATTTAAATAGTCAAGAGAAAATGACTAAAAGTCATTTTTTAGGCTTGCAATTATTTTTTTGATATTTATAATATTCAATATACTATTATGTTTATTTCTTTATTTTGAGGAGTAACATGC